>Ga0304730_1000235_pt1 | contig 49292 bp, 48 predicted proteins | sample M_130628_MF_Meta_FD_190474 | JGI IMG/M metagenome (GOLD analysis project Ga0304730, IMG submission 190474) | Freshwater microbial communities from Lake Montjoie, Canada to study carbon cycling - M_130628_MF_MetaG (v2) (version 2) | ecosystem: Environmental > Aquatic > Freshwater > Lake | place...
TCCCAGCAGATACCGTAAGCAAAGAGGTTCCAGCTGAGATATTTCCTAAAACAGTTAGGAGGTTTGACACTGTAGCCGCAGATAGGGTAGCCAGTCCGCTGATGGTCGCAGCTTGCGACACGTTGAGGGATGAAATAGTTGTCACAGCAGCTGCTGCCGAGATATTACCACCCACAGTTAGGAGGTTTGACACTGTAGCCGCAGATAAAGTAGCCAGTCCGCTGATTGTCGCAGCATTCAAGACGTTCAGGGATGAAATAGTTGTGACAGCAGCAGCAGCCGATATGGATATCCCTCCAAGCGTGAGATTGGTCTGAATTGTCACAGCAGATACGGTGAAGAGTCCGCTGATTGTCGCAGCATTGGAGACATTGAGGGATGAAATAGTGGTCACCGCAGCAGCAGCCGAGATATTACCACCTACTGTGAGGAGGTTTGACACTGTAGCCGCAGATAGGGTAGCCAATCCACTGATAGTCGCAGCATTCAAGACGTTGAGAGATGAGAGTGTCGTTGTTCCTCCCGATATGGTTCCAGATACCACGAGATTGTTCTGCACAGTTGCGGCAGATAGGGTTGTAAGTCCGCTGATCGTGACACCTCCAGATACAGATACGCTAGATAGAGCTGCCAGACCACTCACTGTAACCCCGTTACTCATCGTGACAGCTCCCGAAAGAGTTGACACTCCAGTTACCGTGATTGATCCTGTCGTCATGGAATTCGTGATGGTAGCGGATGATACAGTTGCTGTTGCTGATCCCGCAGACAACGTTGCCCCCTGGACTGTTAGTGTCCCCTGTGCGGTGAGTAGACCGCTCACGTTGAGTGTTCCTGATACAAATCCGTTTCCAGAGACGTTCAGGGCATAGGCTCCCGGAGATACGCCAATTCCCAAAGCAGAGTTTGATAAGATAGTGCCTCCCAATGTATTCGATGACGTTCCAAGATTGCTGATTATTCCACCAGACAGGGTAATTCCGCCAATCGTATTGCTTGTAGTCGACGCATTGGATATCGTTCCATTCGAAAGAATACTGGCGTTCGCATTGCTGAGCAGTGAATTAGACAGCGTCCACCCCCCGATCGTATTGGATGTTGCCGCTGTATTGGAAATCGTCCCCCCGCTCAACTGAACACTTGCAATCGTATACGAGTTACAGCCAAAGTTCCCAGAAATGTTTCCACCTACGTTGAGGTTGTTTGTGATAGACGTAGCGGACATGGTCGTAATTCCAGTTGCCACCGCAAATGTCAACGCAGCACTTCCAGCCGCTGTTCCCCCGTTATTGTAAAGAATCTGAGTGGACGATCCACCGATTGGACCAGTAGGACCAGTAACACCAGTAGGACCAACAGCCCCCATCCCACTCACATAATACAATGTCCTTAAGTCACCGGATAGGCTTAAAAACTGTCCTGCACCCCCAGGACCTGCTGGGAATACCTGCCCGTTGATCTGATTTACATTCGTCAGTGAATTGTTGGCCATGTTCACGTTCGTAACAGCAGGGGTGGTGCCGAGAGTCAAGGAACCACCGCCGATATTCTGTAGGTTTTTCGTGATCCTACTCATTCCGTCTTACCTCTTACTTAGAAAAGTAGACAAGATATTGATACTCGTAACCCACGGGCGTCATGTCCACCATCTCGTGTCGAGTAAACCCAGCTGATTTCACAATATCTAACATCGCAGGGATCGTTGGCATCGTCAACTGATGAATGTTCTCACGGTACGAACGCTTTGGCTTGTCGAATTCAAAGACTTCTTCGAACCGAGCTTTATCCGTATCAGGATCCTTGACAAACCTGCTCTTGTACTTGAACTTGTCAAAGAACACATCGGAATCAATCACCCGCTCCGTGCTGTATTTCTGGACGGAGAACGGTCCAAACGGGGAGGCAGCATCTAGAATTGGGTCAAACTTGTTGGGGTCTACCAGATGAATCACGAAAATACCACCTGGGCGCAGCCACGAGTAAATGTTATCGAGAATCATCTTGGCGTTCTGGAACTGGTAGATGGAGAAATAGAGCATCATGGCATGGGAAAATGATTTCGGCGCAAACGTTTCTGCCCGAGCCACATCCCCCTTGTAAAACCGGGCGCTCTTACACTTCTCTCGGGCCTTCTTCAACATGGACTCTGAACTGTCTAGACCTACAATATCAATGCCTTCACGGCACAACCAGTCCACATGCGGTCCCGTCCCGCAACACACATCTAGAAGCTTGATTTCTTCTTTCGGCCATTCTGCCAAGGCATACTCACGGATCGACGCCTTTTCGAACGAGACACGTTCAGGTGTCGTGAACAGCTTGTCGTAGACGTTGGCGTAAAAGTCGTCATAAATCTCGGAATAGTCTTCGTGGGTATCCGTCTCTCCATTCTTCTCCCTTTCGTTGTCAAACAACTCACGGTGAACAGTATGCAGTTGCGACAACAACAGAATAGCAATAGCCACTAGGGCAATGAGCCAATATGCTAAAGATCCCTCCATCTGTCTCTTGTATCTATGTAAGAAATGTGGGAGCTGCTTCCAATCCAGAGAAGTTCAGGGAGGGTAGGGACAATGTTAAATCGTGACTTTATTTACCCGCATTTTCCCGATGTAATCACTGACGTATGGAAAAATGTGCCTTCCAATGTTCGGGAGTGGAGTATGTCTATTTGGAAGGATGAGTTTCAGGTGAGACGGCCGTCTATGGGCGACAGCGACCTCCTCGCCTGGGTTCCTCGCATCGGACTCCTTGCGGCAAAACGAGGATGCTGGGTTGGGACACATAAATCGTCCATGGCAGTTGCGATGTGCTTTAATTACGTGGACCGAGGACACAGGGAGCAGGGATGGTCTGGTAAAATGATCATGTCTCTCTGCAGGAAGGCGACGGATATATGGGGACCCACGCCGTTCATGTTTGAAATACAGTTTACGATTCCACGTGGACTTCGCCAGGTGACTCCGTTCTTATCGTTCACGTATACCTGGATCCCTTTCTTGTCGATTGAGGTCCCTCCAAAATGGACACCTATTCCGATAAGCGACTTCCAAAAAATCAAGGGGTTTCATACGATAGAGACAGAGGGGTATCTCGCCTTTCAGAACAACGGTAACAGGATCCTGCTGGATCCTCATAACGATATTGTCTTTTACGACGACCTTCTCGCCCTCGCCTCCTTTGACGGCATTCCGTTGCCAGGAGCATACTGCCGAGTATTCCATCCACTTGGTCAAAGCAAGATCTACCTTGCCAATCTATATTTTGACTCTCCTCCCCAATTTGACCATTTTATGCTACCGTAGTCTAGGTGTAGTAGGTCCAAGCCCTGGACTGGAGATCTGGACGTTCGGTAACCCACTTGCTTGCCCTTGTCCCCACAATCCGAACCCTTGTGTCCACGACTGCCGCAGCCCCTGGAAACTTATGCCCGACTTTCGGAGAAGCAGGATCAGTGACAGAAGAATGAGGATCGCAATAAATACATCCATGACTGTGGTAAACGACGATGGGAACCCGGCAAAGTAAGCAACGATCGGGTTGGCTACAGCCGGAACGGGCGTGGCGGATGTAGGATCCGTGAGCTGAATGTAGCGATTGAATGCCCCGATTTTCTGTAGTTTCTCCGACAGGAGATTTCCCAGAAAGTCAATGTTCCCAGACACACTGTCTTTCAAGGACGATTGCTTATCACGAATTGCGGCAATGGAATCTGTATACGCCGACTGAACAGCACTCTGATTGTCAAGATCGGCATACTGCTGGCGATACTTGGCAAGAACCGGACCCAGTTTTTTATCCTCTATGACCTTACGTTCCTGAGCCGCCCAGGCATCCCCGTTCTTCAAACTATAATACCGGAAACGTGTCTGCTCAAAGGTTTCGGGATCTTCCTCAGCATTCTGCGAGGCACGCTGGTATGATTCATATGCGGATTGAACAGATTTGGGATCGTTGGCCCAGTCCGACTGGGACTTTGCAACATCAGCTTTCAGTTGATCGCTCTTTGACATTCTCACTATTGTTTATTGACAGCAAAGGAAATTGCGATCCCTACACCTATGATCATTCCTACAACTGCGATACTCATATTGATGATGGGTGGCAGGACAAATCCACCAACAACATACAGCAGAAGAACGATCGCAACGGTAATAGCGACTGTTTGTAGAACATGCATCTTCCACTGCGAGTCAGGACCTCCTACTGTCTGAATCTGGCGCGCAACATTTTCACGTTCATGTGCGGTGGTCTTCCGCTCTTCACTGATATCCGTGATCTTCTTGATGACCGCATTGGCTGCCTTCTTGACTTTTCCAACCTCAATCTGAGCATATTGATTGCTTGTAGCCGATCCAAGGGCATTGACATTGCTGTCCATCTTGTCTATGTACTGACTTGTCTGATCCAGAGCAGCGGAATGATCGATGCTTCCCGGATCTACACGCTGGTAGAGGTTTCCAGAAGATCCAGAACTCGCAGCTGCCACATATGTCTGATACGAACGAGGATTCAGGGACATTGTGTGGACTCCTGGCATCGGCTTATATGTAACCGTAGGGTCAATCTTACACGAATCATCATCTGTGTATGGAGGCGAGCATCGAACTGGGCGCTGCGAAGACTGCGAAACTCCAAGTATGAACTTGTTGTCGCCTTCTACCGCAAGGGGGATAACACCCGATAGACCCGCCTGTTCTTTCCACCCTCCCTGTCCGTTTGCCGAACTCTGGTAAATTGTCTGACCCCCCATCGCATACGTGTTTCCAGCACTTGCCGCAACAATTCCCTGGGAACCAGTGGGCTGGGAAATTGGTAACCATGAATTTGTCGTGCACGGCTTGGAGCATCCCTGGCTTCCAACGAAGATGAACTGGTCGGTAACATTGATCGAAGGAGTTGCCGAAGGAGTTCCAGGAACAGGTTGGGGCTCTGACCAGCTACCACCGCCATCGACCGGACGCACGGAAAACACGAGTTGGTTGGTAGTTGTTGGCGGTAATTGAGTAGGAGCTGGGTTTAGTGTAAATTTGTATCCCCCTGCAACCACAGTATTCGTATACGTAGGCCACGAAGCGGGAGAATAGCTAGAAATGGGACCGACATAATACTTGCTAACTCCATCTGCATTCACCATCTTGGTATACTGCGCCTCGGCCGCCATATATACTGGCTTTCCAGTATCGTCCTTGTCAATTTTCTGGATATCAAGTTTACCAGAAATCATCGGACCGCTCAGGTATCCGCTAGAGGATGAGGATGAGGATCCTCCAGAACTAGCCCGAGTAAGGGTTCCACCATTGCTTCCAACAATGGAGTTTCCAGTGCTATCAATTGTGAATGACATGGGGAAGTTCCTGCTGGGAGTAATGTATACCTGCTGTCCAGAGGTCGTGGAACCGGTATCAAACGTGCCCCTAAGTTGCGTCCACCCAAACAATGACACCGCTGCTGGGTTAGAAGGAGTAAACGTCCACGAATTTCCACTCTGAACTAGATCTCCCGACTCTCTTCCGTTGAGGAATGTCCACTTTCCATCAAGCTTCACAGACGTGACCGTGCTCGTATAGAGAATATACACATTGTCTCCATCCACGGCAATATCAGAAGGCATGCCGCTACGCCCAGGAGGAGCGTCTACCCCCCTCCAGTTCTGTCCGTCGCATGGTTCCTTACATGTGTATACATCCCCTGCAGAATTGAATCCCCACACAAATCCCGTCGGAGATGCAACGATCTTGCTCAATACACCTGGCAGGGCGGTCCAAGACACTACGTTCGCAAGCTGACCCTGAACATAGGACAGTAGGCTTTGTGCCTGATTCTGGAAATCTTGGGCATACTCTGCCATCTTGTTGTTATATAGATCCACGATATTTTCATGTATAATTGTAATGAGTCTGCCAGGAGCACAATCTAGTATGTTGAACGGCACCTCCATGGCGCCAAGTGTTCTCGGTGAAACAGAAGAACATACTGCGTTCTCCGCCGCAACTCTCCAGGAAGAAACGAAGATTGACGCAGCGCTTTCTCAGTATAACCGGATAAGGGCTCAATATGGTGAAATTCTGACAGAGGCGATTCGTACCCAGGACCCTACAAAGAGGACGCAGTTAGTATCGACAATTACTGCACTGAACCAGCAGTTGACGACAATTGTCACTTCACTCCAGCAGATGTACACTTCTGGTAAGACCACGCTGTCTGGAATGCCCAAGATCAACTTTGCGGCTGATCTTGAACAGTATAAACTTGATCTTGAGAGGCTGTTAAGAGAACGGGACGAACTCACAAAGCTTAAGACGGTATACTCCACCCTGAAGCAGGATACAGTAGCCCCGCCTTATACCCTCTATGTTGTAGGAATTCTGGTCATGCTGATCATCCTCCTCGTTCTATTTACGTTCACGTCTCTGATGACGAATGTTCAGAGCGTTCTGCCTGCGATGCCCGAGCTTCCAAGTATGGGGCTCAGCGCACCGACCCCATCGCCGGCGATGTAATATTCATGGTAAATGGCGCACCAGGGCGCACCGCCGAAGCAAATGGATTCATCTGGGGAGACCAGAACCCGATCAAGAACATGATCGGAATGATAAAAAGAATAATACCCAGACGTAGGATCATAGCGTATCCGTTAGATACATCCACTATCGGAAGATCTGGTGTCTTTTTCTTGTAAAGATCGTAACGGTTCTTGGCTGCCAAATACTCATCTTCAATCTTCTGGGCGCTTGAATGAAGTTCAGCAGCCTTGTCGTATTCCGACCCCATTTCGGCGTTTCCTTCCTGATAAGACTCGGCAAATGACTGCATATCCGCCTTCTGTGCTTCCACCTCCTTCTGCCGATTTCCAACCATCTGTTCCAGTGCGTCCTGCGCAGCCTTGTATGCTGTCCGATATGTCTCAATGCCCGTTGTGACAAATTGGACGTAGTTTGACTTGTATTCATTCATCATTTCTTCGAAGGATCCACGGTCGCCCATTATTATACAGTCGCTACACAAAATCGGTAATACGGCGTCGCACCTGCGTCGGGAGACTTGCGGAGAACTTCGATGATATCACCCGGCTTTCCCCCGATCCAGCGCACAGGGGCATCCTGGGACCAGATGTGAGGAGTGGGCATATACTCCTTGTGCTTCATCGCCATCTGGGGTAGTAGTGGCTCCTCGGACTTGATCTGGATATGGTCAGCCCGCATCGCCTTGGCAATCGCATCCAGCGAAATACCGAACTTGGCTAGGAAATTCTTGACCTCTTCGGCGTCCAGGATCCGGTGGCGGGGGATGTAGCGGTGTGTCGTGATATCAAACGTGAGTTGACCTACGTGGAACACCTGAAGAATATGGCTCTGTGCCGCTACAGCATCCAAGATTGTCTCGGACGGCGGAATGGGGACAACCACAATTCCACGAGTGCCGCCGTGCTCCTGCGTCAGAGAGACCAAACGCAGGACCTGGTCCTCCGTAATACGAGTGCGAGTGCTCATGAATACGAGCGTATCGCCATACTTGGTCGTTGTCGCTGGGAAGTCGGTATCGATTATTTCGGGAGCCGCCGTGTTTACACCACGCTGCCCGAGCATTGTCTTGAGAACCTCCTCTGTTGTCGGCATTGTAGTCTGTATTATTGTTTCTTGACGTGTTTAATTCTATCCGTTTTACAATAGAAGGAATGAAAAATGCTGGGCTATTAGCACTTGCGTTTGTAGCCCTCATTGTTGCGGGTGTCCTGTTTGCGGGGTCTCGGGAACGCTTTGGGGTCCCGGAGTTTCTAGATCGGTCGTCTGAGAAGGCTCAGGCCCGAGGAGAAGTTTCATCGTACGACCAGACGACAACGCATTTTCGGGCGCCGGATTCACACAAGCCTCCGAAGGGGGAGCGGATTGGGGTTCGGGTAGGGCAGTGGGAGGGATATAATGCTCAATTTTAGACGGATCGGCACGACACACCATGACCATCTCCCAGAAATCACGGAATTCTTGGATATGATCCGATAGCCAACGGGGATCACGAGGAACATTGTCAATACGGATATTGCCTAGGTACCACCAGACTACCCTGTGCTCGTCCCCCTCGATCTTCGCCTTCCATTCGTCTGCGTCCTCCTCTTTCTGCTTGTATACGATCTTACCATCGTCATAGACGACCAGGACACCCTTATACGGCGAATCGCTGGCATTCCATTCCGTGCGACCACACGTCTTGAACTGCATCTCCACATAATCGCACTCGTCGATATTACAACATTCCATCTGCATCTGCATCTGGTGATAGTATCCGTCGGGGATCGGGGACTCCTGCGTGAACTTACGGGAGATCGGGCACTTGAATTCCACGAGCTTCCCCCAACGTGGATCCATCTTGTCCCGGGTCAGCACGATACCGTCAGGGGACGCACCCAGGAATTTGTGGATAGGGTGGACGACGCAGGTCGTATCCACGATCTCGGCGCCGCCCTGGATATCCCCGTAAATCTCCTTGGCGATGGGCTCGAACTGGGTTCCCCACAAACACGCAGTAATTGGACCCCCGTCATTCGTCTTGGGTCCGTCGAGCTTTCGCATGAGGAGTTCTTTGCGTGCGGACGGAGATGCGGTCTTGAAGGCTTTGGTGATTTCTGATGCTGTCATCATTTCCGAACGGCGGAGGTGCCAGCTGTCAGAGCGCTGGTCGGCAACCCCGTAGTCCCGCAGGACTTTAAAGATGGAGCGGCGGCGGGTCCACACTTTACCCAGGTCGGTAGCCAGAAGTCGATATACCTGTGCTTTATAGTTCCGGTAGTCATATCCACGATCCCGGCAGATTTTCTTGATTCGGTGGGTGAGGTGGGTGCAGGCATCTAGTGGAAGTTCAAATACTTCCATTAGTGTATCTAATTCGTTCTGCGAAAAGGTATTCGTTTTAGTGGTTAGTGGTTTACAGAAATCCTAGGACACTAACACAATGACGACTACCACCACTACGGAAATTTCCACACAGGAGGATTGGGTCCTTCATCGCCTCGAAACTCTGTATACTCCCGAACGCCTAGACCTCCTCCGCAACATCCTGGAGAACAAGACCAATATCTCCCTCCGAATTCTAGACTGGTTTGTCACGAACTATTCCAAGATGAACAATGTATCCTACATCTCCAAGGCTGGCAAACACGTGATCGTCTACCTTGCCTACAAATCCCATCTCAAGGCTTACAGCAAAAAGATGTTCGACCCCTTCTGTCGCTGGACCCGTGTGAATTTCCACGGAGTGTCCACCACTGTCGGGCAGCTGAACTTCTTTGCGTGGGCAATGGAAGATGATGTCATTGACTACCTCTTTGCGCACCACGACGATATCCATGCAGATATGGAGACACGCATGTCGACGGGGGAGAAGAAGACCGAACATACTCGCAAGAAGCGCCACGAACTCTCGCATTCGGCCACCAAGTCGCTGAAGAAGCATGACGTAAAAATCACAGTTTCCTTTGAGTAGTAAAGTAAATAGATGAGGATCTGGTACAAGGATCCAGTGTACATAGTGATACATGTGTTCTCGGGAGTATTGGCATACTTTATTCCCGTGATCATTCCCCTCGTGGTCTTTTACCACGGGCTCCAGTATATGATGGATGTTCGCTTCTTTGGATTCCAAGGAGAGATCCGGTCCGGCAATTCATTTGAACACACGCTCCTAAAACTCCTTGAAGTCCTTGCGGGATATTTGATGATAAAACTTGTTATGAAACCATAATCTAGAATGCTCTCACGCAAACGTGATATTCTCTACCCTGTCAATACGGAAATCACCAATTTTGATTTGGGGACTGATGTGGAGGAATACGATTACGACGGAAAACTAGTCTTTCGGGGAAATCTGGATCCCGATTATTCGGACAGCGAGTTTCAAGTCTACTGGCTTTACGACGAGAACCAGCGTGTCGGCCTTGCCGAACATCATGGGGATACACAGACCGCATACTGGTTCCGTGAGACTGTGTTTTCCACCCTTCTTCAAGAAGATTGGGAGTCCAGGGATAGAACTGTATGGTCTATGATGTCCGAGCCCGCTTATGAAGACTGTATGCGATACGGCTGGACTACCGTGGAATCACTGCAGGGACGGACATCTATGTCCATCATACGCCCCTGCGATCTCGTGGAGTATATTGTCCCTACAACCATCTGCCTCACATGCAATACGAACGATAAATTGCCTGGGTGCCTACATGAAAAAAGGACACCGAGATTCGATATCTTTTTTACATTATTTGTTGATGATGATGGTGTGCTCTACGCACCGCCAGGAGACACTCAAGCGTTCGCAACCTTGCGGCGGCGAGCGGGAGCCGGAGCGGCAGACACGGGGGCAGGAGCAGGAGCAGGAGCCGCAGCACTGGCCGTCGGCGTAGGCGCCTCCTCCGTCTCCTCAGCCTCCGCATCCTCGTCCTCCTCCTCGTCGAACGCAGCCTTGGCACCGCCAACGACAGGAACAGGGACATCCTCGGAATCGTCCACGTCCTCCTTGAACATATCACGAGCCGTCTGACGCTTGCGCTTGCTCACCTGAACATACGTCGGCTTCCACGTCAGACCGAAGCCCTGGCCGATGACGTAGATGCTGCCCTGTGCCACGATCTTGGCGGCACAGCCCTTCGGGAAGGCCTCCTGGAGCCCGCTGGGCTGTAGAGGGATATCCACGCCGTCCTCGCCGATCACCTCCATCGACACCTTGCCGTCGTAGACCGGCAGCTTGAAGCGCAGCGACGGAGGGTACTTGCCGTTCGGGACCCAGCCATCGTTCGTCTTGTCGACCGACACACTGAGGAACTTGTTGAACGAATCACGGATCGACTCCTCGCCACGCTTCTTGCCGAACCACGACGCCGAGTTCGCTACAGCCGCCTGGATCACGGCCTCCTGGAACTCCTTCAGGAAATTGTAGGCCTTGGACACATCGTCCGTGCCCGTCGCACGCTCACGACCATACGGGTCGCAACCCTGGAGCGACGCCGACATGGTGTAAGACATCGTCGCCGAGCCATCCTTGTTCTCGTTCTCCTTCACGAGACAACCGCCTGGGAACCCAAACTGCGGGAAACGGAATTGGACATTCTGATTGAGATACTTGAATGAGATAGACTTACCACCCTGCTTGTTGGGGCGGGCCTCAGAGAACTGAATATCGGATGCGGAAATCTTGTTGACGCTAACTACTGCGGGGGCTGCCATTTGTGTTGTGCTATTCTATTCCCTGATCCACCCCTGATCCGTTTTTACCTCATGGAATTGGTCTGTATGCGTATACACGGAGTTTGTCTCGTTCTACGAGAGACGTGCAAGTGATTTGCCCCGCATGGTCAATTTCGTAGCGGGGATCTCCTCCAACGTTATCGCACGTGTATTCTGGGGGCAGACGGCATGGCTCGTAGATATCATTGATCCAGTCGTCGCAATACCAGTTTCGTATTTCTTCGGGGAAGTAGTGTCCAAAAATATCAAGGTGTGTACGGTGAACAAACGACTGCGTGAGAATCCTGGTGTTCCCGTGTAGATTCCGTGGTCCCGTCATTCCAATATTCTTTCGTTCAGAAAGTGCAGATATCGATGCCCCGATCCATCCAGGAATAGTAAATAGTATATCATCTCCACACTGATAGAAATAATCAGCCCCGTCATCGTATGCCATCTTCGCCAAGATGTTCCACATCCGAGTCACGTGTCCCTTCTCCACAAATAGAGGGACAAAGACGATCGGGCACAGTTCCTGGAACCCAGTTTGAATGACAGACCTCACGTAAAAAGGATCGTCATGGTCGTGACCTAGATAGATGGTATACGTATGCTCAGAGTCTGCCGTTTTCTTCAGAGACAGTATCGTTTCGTAAAGATACGATTGGGTGATGAACCTCCATCCCCGCCCGCTAGATGTAGAAGGAATCAGTATTGCTACCTTCATTTGTATTTTCATGTCGCCAAGTTGTAAATATATACGAATGAGCTGCTTGGCATGTAAAAACAAATCATCCTTAGACCGATGTGAAAAGAAAGCCTTATCCACTCCAGCTGGAGGAAGTTTCCTTTACTGCGGGACACACATGCGCTCTAAGAAGATCAAACAGTGGATCACAAAACATCCTGGGGTGCTCCAGCGAGTTATTCGGGTGCAGGCTCTTATGCGAGGAATACTGGCTAGGGTCCCCATCCGTCTAGCAGGTGTCGGTGTTCTCAAACGGTCACTCTGCCACAACGACGACGAGATCGTTACCCTAGAAGGAAAATCCGAGGTGCATCCCCATGACTACTTTTCAATTGAAGAGGGTGGGAAAGTATACTGGTTTGACCAGCGGTCCATGATTCAGTGGTCGCAGAAAGAACTGGATATACGCAATCCGTATACCCGCACAATCCTATCGAAAGAAGACACTCGTCGTCTTCGCAAGATCTGGACCTTCCGTCAAAAGAACGGGATGCAACTGTATCATCCTGGTCAGCAATCATCTTTATCGCTCATTGAACGCCGGGATAATCGGTGGCTGCGTATTGCTCAAATTGTTCGTGAGATCGGATACGATCTTCATCATGAACACTTCATTTCGCTGGAGATCCCTCAACTCGCAGTGTTTATCAACGGGCTTACGGAAGATACCCGATGGATGTATTTCGAAAGCCATGATCCAAATCTTCATAGGTATCACACGTGGCTCAAGCATATCCGCAATGTCGTATACACGTATGGGTCTACGACGCAACTGAGTTATGATGTAGCCGGGCTTCTTCTGGCAATCATGTATGAGATTCGAGATCTAGACGATTTCGTGTTCCTAGTCTACGGTTCTTATCACCGGGCAAATGATATGGTGTTTATTGAAGGATAACATGGTGGACGTTGCGGCTGTCCATGAAGGCTTTGATGGCTTCTAGATCTTCTGGCTTAATCTCAATCAGGGTAGGTCCAGATGTCTTTGTTTCGTCTTTAGCTACAATCACCCCTGTATCAACAGTCACGATCTCCTTCTTCTCGGGTTCGGGTTCGGGCGGGGGCGACAGGTCCTCCTCCTTCTCTTCTGCGATCGGTTCGGGAGCTATTGCTCGGCGAACCGGGGGAGCGATATCAATCTTTCGGGAAGAAGCAGGAGGCTGCGGAGACGTCTCTGTCTCAATATGGGGAACCGTTGCCGACGGAGCGATACCAACAAGCTCATGTAGTTCCTTAGGAACAACCTTATCCTTGATACTCTGGGGGACCATATCGCTTAGGCTCTTCACGCTATCTGGGATCTGTATGTCTTTGAGCATGCTCTTGGGATCGTTGACCATTGCGGTCACTGATCCGAGTGGGTCACGCTTGAAATTATCGATTGTTTTTTGAGGAATCATGCGACGAAGCCGTTGTAGCGAGCCAGCAGGGAGATACCGGCCGGCTGCTAGAGCGACTGCTACAATGATGAGGGCTAACGTTGCTCCGATGAGGGCATTGGTGGTTGTCATGTTGGTAGCCTGGCCATCTACCACGATGATAGAGAGGGTGGCGTTCTGCGTAGGGCTGTATGTAGGAGTTACAGTAGGGAACGCAGTTGTATAAAACTGCGGGGTAGAGGTGGCTGACATTGCTGTGCTTATATTATTCACCTGCTGGAAACTTTGAGGGATACTGGATGAACTCACGCTGACGCTGACGCTAATACTTGATGATCCGGACACCGTAACGCTAACGCTTGATGACAGAGAGGACGTCCCTGACAAACTCTGGGATACCGAGGTTGATGGTGTCACGCTAGAACTAGGACTTGGGCTTTCGGATACAGAAGGCGTCACGCTAGAACTAGGACTCGTGCTCTCTGATACAGAAGGCGTCACGCTAGAACTAGAGCTCGAGGAGGTAGTCGTACTTATACTCATGCTCTCTGAGACTGCAGTTGTCTGTGAACCGCTCGTGCTTGAACTTGAAGAGCTGGTAGCAGATACACTTGTACTCTCGGATACAGCGGCTGACGGCGAACCACTGGAGCTCGAAGAGGTGATAGAAGTTATACTCGTACTCTCGGATACAGCGGTTGACGGTGAACCACTGGAGCTCGAAGAGGTGATAGAAGATATACTCGTACTCTCGGATACAGCGGTTGACGGTGAACCACTGGAGCTCGAAGAGGTGGTAGAAGATATACTAGAGCTGTAAGACCAAGATAGAGACTCCGATGGTGAGCTAGATATTACAAAACCAGGAGATACAGATACAGATTGGGACTCAGTGTGAGACGAAGATGCAGTTACCGAAGTAACCGAAGGAGCTCGAGAAGCACTCATACTCCTGGAAGTGGTTCGTGAATCAGTTGCTTCGGTTGACGGACTGCGTGACGTACTCCGGCTGCCACTTTCAGACCTAGAACTCGTTCGGCTCGTTGATTCGCTGGCGGATACGCTCCGACTTCCACTTACGGATCTAGTAATTGTTCGGTCTATTGATTCGCTGGCCGATACACTCCTGAATACAGAGGTAGACGCAGTCTCCGAAGCCGTCAAACTTGGCGACACCGGAGATTTTGTGAGAGATGGGGTTGGTGTGGGAGATGGAATGATAACGGTATACGACATGAAAAACACGGATCCTGCTCCAAGATTGATCATGTTGGCACCGATCTGTGATCCGCCAGAATTCCAAAAGGTTGCTTCCCATATACCCGTTTGTTCTGTGGTTCCCACTGCCGTCCCTGAGAAGTCCATGTAGTACCATTTGTTGGCATTGCCACACGAGGGTCGACCGCACGGGGAATTGTACCACGAGTATCCCGCCGCCGCTACTTGAACGGCTAGATCGCATCCTGACCCACAGCACTGGACAGCGGACGACGTTGAGAGACGAGGAGTGGCAGTACTCCCATGGAGTTGAATAAAAGGTGGAAGTGAGTTGGTTCCGTAAATTGCGAATGCGATCTGCTTGACTTTCAGACCTGTAGCACCGGGTGGAAGGGACTGGCTAAGACCCACATTCAGCGCACCCGAGTCTGAGCCACATCCGAGACCGGATGCCGAGAACCCATTCCAATCGTACCCGGGTGTCTGTCCGGTCACAAACGAGACCGATGCTAACAGCAACCAGCGCAGCATTACGGTTTGTTTTAAAACAATATTTTAACGAACTCACACTTAAAAACTTTTCAACCTTTTTGCACAAAACGAAACTTTCAAAAATCCAAGGAGGGTCGTCTGGCCAAGAAGTTGTGCAAGAAGGTTTGAAAGTCCAAATTCAAAAGTCTGTTTTTCTACCCCCCCCCCCCTAGATAGACTTTTAAGGTTTCAAGGGTTTCTGCAACTTTTCGGCCAGGAAAAAAAAGCGCATTAAATACCCCTTTTCGCAACAAATGACCAGTTATGTCTAGAACGATTTCGTTCTACGCATAGCAGTTTAGGTAAGGCAGTGAACACACAAATTTTCACTAATTTTTCAACCCTCAAAATTGGAAAGGGTCAGGGCGACCACCCCCACACTCTTGTGCGAGAAAGATTTTCTCATATTTTCATCTCCATACCTATTTACGCCGTCCGGCAGGAGTATATACATAACCGCGTTAGAAATGTCCGCAAAGCCGTCTTCCTCTATTGTAAACATGAGCGACGCCCCGAAGACCGTGAAGAAGGTTGCTGCTCCCAAGGCTGCGAAGGCCGCTGCGCCTGCGCCCGCCCCTGCCGCCGCTGCGGCTGCTGCTCCGGCCCCGGCCCCGGCCGCTGAGCCCAAGGTCAAGGCTGCCCGCAAGGCGCCGGCCGCCAAGACGGAGGTCGTTGTCCCGACGGTCGCTGCCCCCGAGGTAGTGGTTCCGACGACGACGGAGGCCGCTGCCCCCGCCTCGATCGCCGGCATCGTGGATCGCCTGCGTGAGGTCCGCACCCGTGTCTCCAACGAGCTGAAGGAGATCATCGCCGACACGCTCCTGGCTGCCAAGGCCTCGGCCAAGCAGGTCAAGGAGGCCGGCAAGAAGCGCCGTGTGAAGAAGGACGTCGCCGACATGACGCCCGAGGAGAAGACGGCGTGGGAGCTGCGCCGCTCCAAGAACGCCTTCCTGAAGCCCCGTGGTCTCTCGACGGAGCTTTGCAGCTTCATGAAGCTCCCGGCGGGCTCCCAGCGCTCGCAGACGGAGGTCACGAAGTTCGTGTCCACCTACGTCAAGGAGAACTCATGCTTTGACCCCTCCAACAAGCGCCGCATCATCCCCGACGGCGTTCTGTCCCGCCTGCTGAAGGTCAAGGACACGGACACGGTCACCTACCTGAACCTCCAGTCGTTCCTGAAGGTCCACTTCCTCAAGGCGTAAATCCACTGAGTGAGGTAAACTAAAACATAAACAGCGCCCACAAGCGTCTATTTTTTTGGGTTAAATAGCTCATAAAAATAGATTTCAGTGATATAATGGACACGGTGTTATCAGCCCCTGCGTTTGTGATTCATCTTCCGAGATCCACAGAACGATTAGATTTTTTTACAAAAAATATAGCGAATGCGGGATTCACAGATATGCGAATTTTTGAAGGAGTCGATGGTCGAGATGTCAATGCACGCTCGGATGCAATGCTGCTGTTCAATGCTCCTCCTATAGATCTGGAGATGTCATATGGACAAATAGGATGTCTCTTTTCTCATCTGAAGGTCCTAAAAACAATTGTGGATAATAATATTCCAATTGCAACGGTGTTTGAAGACGATGCTCATTTTCATCCAGAATGGAATACCCTGTCTGAAATTTACTGGAAACTCACACCTTCCGATTTTGATATTCTCTTTATCGGAAACGGTATTGATAGCTGCAGAACGATTTCAGATCCATCCACCATTCAGGAAATCACAACAGAAGGAGCTTGGTGTACCCATGCATATGTGATCACTCGTAAAGGCGCAGAAAAAGTAATGAATGCCATTCTGAATTGGGACTACACAGCCTTCAATCATGGATCCCGAGGAAATACTCTGACTGGTCTCTATGCAATAGATATTATGTTGATCAACTTGGAACACAGGGCATTGTTAGGTCAAATAGAAAAGCCATTTATTTGGTATTCCTGGAATGGGACAAAGTATCAGTGTGCTTCCAATAAGCTTCCTACCTCCGGAAATGATATCCGAAATACAGGGCTTGTATTCCAGAATGCTGACAATTTCAGTAGCTTAGTAGCTGAACATAACCATCAACCCAATGATAACTTCTACGACGAATATGGAAATATTCTTGATCTAACAAACTATGAGATAACGGAGCAGTGGATTGCGGATACCTTTATAAGTCCAGATGCAACAGTTCTTGAACTCGGCGGACGTCTAGGCGTGGTATCTGTCCATATCAACAAGCGGCTGACAGACACTCGTCGTCACTATATTGTTGAACCCGACGAACAGGCATTCAAGCAGATGTTTCGCAATATTGTATCCCGTAATTTAAATCCACGTGTATTTAACGGAACTATCACAAACAATCCTCAGTTTTTTGAAAGCCAAGGACTTGCGAGTAGGACTCGGGATGCTCGTTGTTCGTGTAAGTCGTTTATTGTTCCGAACAAAACACTTCAACAAGTAATACAAGAAACTGGTCTTCGGTTCGATACACTTGTTGCTGACTGTGAAGGATGCCTTGAAGGGTTCATCGATGAGAATATCGATTACCTAGATAATTTTAAGATGATCACGTTTGAAGAAGATTGCCATACTGAATGTGATTATGATAAAATTAAACGTATACTCGGTGAGCATCACTTTGTATGCGTGAGGCCCGGTGGTCATTCTGTATGGACACGACAGGTTCACGCTCCAGCTCCAGCTCTAGCACCTCCACGGCGTAGTCCATTCGTCTGGAATCGTCGTTAGATTTAGATATATAGATATAATGGACGCCCTTCGGACTTACCTGCAGTCACCAGAATATCTTGACGTAGATGGATGGTGCACCCCCGAAAAGGCCCTCAAGCTGGTAGACCTTGTGGAGACGCACAATCCAAAGATGTGTGTTGAACTGGGTGTGCATGGAGGAAGGAGTCTTCTTCCGATTTCTGCCGCCGCTGGGAAGGATGCGACGGTCATTGGTGTGGATGCATGGGCTGCTTCTGCATCCACAGAGGGAACAAACGATAAGGCCAACGATGATTGGTGGAAGACAATTGATTACGACTACTTTTTCAAGTATACTCGCAACCTTCTAGATAAGCATGGATGTTTCCATGTTCAGCTTTGGCGTGATAAGTCTGCGAACGTGTTTCACAAGTTCGAAGACGCATCAATTGATCTACTTCATCAGGACTCAAACCATTCTGAGGAGGTGTCATGTCAGGAAGTAGGTCTCTACTGGAACAAGGTTCGTCCAGGAGGTATATGGGTCTTTGACGATACAAACTGGCCGACTACACAGAAGGCACAGGGTCTCCTTGAGTCAAAGGGTTATTCGTCTATCTACGATTCTGGATCGTGGAAAGTATATCAGCGGGCACATATGTCTCAATCAGCGTCTTCTTAACATGTAGTAGTCCAATCTTATAATCATTCACTCCCATAGAAATCATCCATCCAGAGTCTGTAGCTATAGCTCCGCATGGATAGACCACATTGCTCTTGATATCTAGTTTAGTCTCAAACGAAGGCTGGGGGACTCCATTTAGAATAGGAACATCAAGAACGTATATAACCTCTCTGAATCCCCGGGTAATATACGCACCAATTGAGTACATTCCCTGCTTTCCGGTATGGAAGAACCATATCATATGCGTGTCATCATACCGAACCGGGGGACATCCGCCTCGGATTGTACCAAATGGACACTCTACTATCAAATCGGTCTTTTCGATATTAGAGAGTAATAGGGAGGTTCCACTGTCTGTATACCGAAGTATCTGACGAGGAGTGTCTGAGTAAAGAAAACAGAGCGATCCTTGTTCGGAAAACGGTATCCAGTTCTTTTCTCGTCCGTCTCCTCCCTTATTTACAAGTGATGGGGGCGGAAAAAGGTAGTGAGAGTATACGTGTTCACATGTATCCAAATCAAGCTTTGATACACCAATACGGAATCCGTCAGTGTATGTCAGGAACCATGCACCGTCATGTTCGACGACACGAGGATCTTCGCAGTGCTCGCCATCAACAAGCATTGCATGCTTCGAAAAGAACACATCAACATCGGTCTGGCTGATCTGAAATACGTCTTTCATATCACGCATCACCATCTTGCAGTCTGAATACGTATACACGAGCTTATTGGATCCTTCGACGATCTTGAAGTCGGCAGTCAGTAGACACGTAGAAATTCTGTCGTAGACCATTTTTGGTGGGTTTCCGCTGCGGTAGAATATCCTGTATCCATCCTTGTATGGAGCAATCGTGCAGTTGTAATGGTAGGTCATTGTGTTTATCAGCTTATCGGATGGGAGACATGTAATATCGTTGTAATCACAGATAGGAGTAAAAATTTTTACTTTAGGTGGAGCTGGAATATTGAATGATGGTAGTCCCCTGTTGATTATATGTCTAAGCGTCGTCATTGTATAGTGAACTTCTTTTTTTGGTTAAAACTGGAACGACCGTGCCACGAAGCCAATCTGTTTCGTGAAAAGGCGCTTCCTTTGATTTTTCCTAGACTCGTATAGATCTTTGTCTTGGTCGTAAATTGCCTGGGTACCATTTCTCCGATACGTGTCGTCGTCAAGAGAAAAATCATATATAACGTGTAGATGGCGTATAAGAATAACGTCAAAGTATATTTGCCGTTTCAGAGACCTGGCGGTGTCCATAAACTCATTATCGCAGAAGAACGATTTGTATCCTGGGTAGTAGATGTATCCGAATCGGTCGTAGTATTTCTTTCCTAGGACACAGAGAGTATTCAGTTCAGAACCTTTAATTCCATCATTGAACCAGAGAACACCGTCTGTATCGGGGAAATGTAAGGCCATAGTGTTTCGTATGGTATCATCATAGGCCTTGATTTCTGGAACCATATCATCCGATGCAAGGAGTAAAATATCAAACGGCGGAGCCTTGTCCATATCTCGATTGATAGCGTGGATCTTACCATTGGACGTTCCTATACATATCCGAATATCTGTATGCATAGATTTCACTGTTTCGATAAATGCCGGGGTCGCAGAGACATCGTCGTTGTCCATTGTAACGATGAACGTCATGAGAGTCTTGTTTGACGCAAGGTCAATATACGCTTTCAGTGCTTTCATAAACTTTTCAGGACGTCCTCGTGTAGGAAACTTGACCAGAATCCTCATGTTATTGTTTACGCATATATTATTAGACTAGTGAATGGGCATCTGACCATTCCTTAACAATCTTGATAGGCATAGGCATACTAGAATATAACGCATCGAGTGGTGAAGACTTCACAATCGGTATAACCCCGAGGTTCATACATTCGTAGACTCGATGTGTATCAATCCCAGTCCCTGCTGGACAGAGAGCATACTTACATCGCTTCAGTGTTCGGTAGAAGTCTAGACGGCGCCGCTGAGTCTCTTCATCACTGAAGTTGAGGGACTTCCGGTAATCATAGAACATATACTCGTGCTGCACAAGATAGCGAGGGTTGTTTTTGAACTGGTCATACACTGCTTGGCGTTCGACCGGATTCGTAGCCACCAGAAAATTAACAAGACACAGAATATCTCTGGGAACAGGGGGTTCGTCCATGACTGAGCGCAGAACGTGATGGCTGGCATATTGATGATCACGAAGACCTAGTGGTAGTTGTTTCGCAAGCTTAGTAATACAGTTTACGGCAGATACGTCTGTCACGTATGGTTTGACACTGTGATACAGTTCATCCGTGAACGACTCGTCGCTGTTGTGGACGACAAGAGATACAGGTTTAGAAGGCCGCAAGGATAAAAAATAAGGTATGTCTGATACTTTTATAAAAACTGAGTCTCCAGATGTCAAGTCGAGGAAGGATGACCATTTGCGTATAGGGTAGCGATTATCAAGGTTCCACTTACACTGTTGTTGATAGTATGCGCCGGATACCATCATCTTGTTGTAACTAGAAATGCGATACCTAAATGTGTTTACACGTGTAAACCCAGTATAGTCAATACACATGCAGTATTTTGATACACGTCAGCAGATGGTGGAAGCCCTTGTTCCGAAGGGAGGAGTCATTGCGGAAGTTGGAACATTCGAGGGAGAGTTTCTGGAACAGTGTTACGAACTCTGCGCCCCCACACGTCTAGTAAGTATTGATCTATTTGAAGGTATCACGTGTTCCGGAAATCAGGACGGGAACTTCGTGAAATATAATGTGAACATGGGAGATGTTCATACTAGACTTCTTGCGAAATATAAGAATGATCCGAAGGTAGAATTCTACAAGGGCAATTCTGGCGGAATTCTGCGGACGTTCCCAGATAACACATTTGATATGATTTATATTGACGGAGATCATGCATACGAAGGATGTTTGAGAGATTTGCTTCTTTCACACCAGAAGATTAAGTCTGGCGGATGGATCATGGGACACGATTATGAGATGAATATGGAGAAGGCGCAGACCCGTTACGAGTTTGGTGTTAAACAGGCGGTAGACGAATACTGTAGGGACTATACGCAATTAATCTATGCCAAGGCGATGGATGGCTGCGTTGGCTACGCAATTCAGGTGAAGAAGTAAATAACTCAATATGAACCACGTTTGCGGTGTATATTGAGCCCCGTTGCCGGGACTACTTAATTTTTAGTTAAACACACACAACAAAACACCAGAACCATACGGTTTGGCGTTTAGTTGGAGTACGCCAGGCCGCCCATGCCGGACATGACGCGGAGCACGTTGTAGTTGACGGCGTAGATGCGGACCTTGGCCGTGCGCGCCGACTGGACTGTGTTGACGGACAGCGTCAGGTTGAGCGTCGCCTTGTCAATGCGCGAGAAGTTGCACGTGCCGCTGGGCTGGTGCTCCTCGGGCTTCAGGGCAAACGAGTAGACGTTGACACCCACCGACGGCGTGCGCGAGTGGTGCTGCCACGGCTGCACCTTGTCGAAGTAGCGGCCCTCGCGCTCGTCGAAGCGGTCCTGTCCGTTGAGCTGCACCTTGGCAACCTCCACAGGGTTCTTGCCCTCGCACTTGACGTTCGAGGCGAGGATGACCTTGGCGAGCAGGTAGTTGGTCGTGCCCTCGAAGAACTGGTCGGACTGGCCGGACGAGCCATCGTAGATGGCCGAGCCCGTAGACAGACCGGCACCCGAGGCGAGGCCCAGACCGGGTAGGTAAGGGAGCGCCGGGGCCTGTCCAGTGGGCTGGCCGGCACCAGCACCCGCCGACAGCGAGTAGGTCGGGATGCCCGACGCCGGGGTGCCCACACCGTTGGTGGCGAGGGCGCCGCGGCCCAGGACAGCCGTCACGATGCCCTCCGTCGACCAGTCATCGGAGTAGTTGAAGGGCTGCTGTCCGTACGCCTCCTGGATCCACGGCGTCGGGGGGGCGTTGCAGTCAACGAACGAGTCACGCTGGACTACCCAGATCAGCTCCTTAACCGGGTGGTTAAAGTTCATCTGGATCTTGTTCGAGGAGGCCGTGACCGTCTCGTCGCCCGTGAACTGGAGCTGGTCAATCAGGTACTCGTGCGACTGCTGGGCGAAGCGGCGGCGCTCCTCCGTGTCGAGGTAGACGTAGTCAATGTACAGCGAGGCGGCAACCAGCTGGAGCTGGGAGACGGCCGTGACACCGTTGCCCAGGTTGATCGTGCCAGTGGACACCGGCTGGACCGTCGAAGGCGTCAGCGACGCAATCTCGGCGTAGCAGCAGTTGTAGTTCTGCTCGAACTCGACGTTGATGCGCACCTCGTGGTACTGGAGGGCGATCAGCGGGATGGCCAGGCCGGGGTTGCGGCAGTACCAGAACTGGAGGGGGATGTACAGCGTCTTGAGCGGGCAGCCGGCACGGGACAAGCACGAGTTGGTGGCCTCCGAGGCGGCGCACGTGGCATCCAGGGCGACACCGGCAGAGTCCTTCAGCAGAACGAGGTCGGCGGAGTTGCCAACCATGTCGTCGAACGACACCTGGGTGCCGACGGGCTGGGTCAGCTGCGTCCAGATCTGCATCCAGTCGCCGTACTGGCGGTCAATGCGCGAGCCGCCGATCTCGATCTCGACCTGCTTGATCAGGCGGTGACCAACGTAGTTGAGCCAGCGGAAGCGGGTGTTGTTGACCGCCAGCACAATCTGGGGGAGCGTCACCTGGATGTACGTGCGGTACATCAGGTCGGCATTGCGGCTAATGACAGCCGTGACACGGCGTCCGAAGTCGGCCTGGCCGTTGAACGTCACCTCAATCGCCTCCATGGCGAAGTTGGTGTGGCGCTTGTAGAGAACCTTCCAGAACGTAATCTGGGGGTTGCCGGAGATGTAGATGTCCTGCGCACCATACGAGACGAGCTGCATAAGTCCGCCTCCCATTGTTTGTTATGCTCCTAACGGACATTATTTTTTTCTCGGCACATCGCCACGGCGGGTTTCCCCTACCAGACTGCGTTCGCCTCTCCAATATTTTTTTCTTCGCTAGACTGAAATGGACATATTCTTCGTTCCAACGTCGAACGTTCTGATTAATACATTCCTGCGTTCGATTGTCGTCATTGCGGTCATGATTCTGGGATTCGAGAGGTCATGGTATGAAGCGTATTGGGGAGCCGTTATCCACGATGCCATCTCACTACTTCTCGTGAAGCCCTACGTGTAATTCTCCATGTCCAGTATAATGAGCGGAGCCACCGTCGAGTATTCACTGAATTTACAGACGGCTCTAAACGGCGACAAGATTTCAGCCATGTGTCTAGCCCCATCGTCGTTTGGGTTTGGGTATTACTTGAACAACTTCTATTTCGGAACGTCGAATGGCCGTGTCTACAAATATGACGAGTCGGTTTTCACCCAGATTACTATCACAGGATATACTGGAACCTTGAGTGGAACAATTACGTCCTTAACAACTGATCCAGCGGGGAAGTATCTTTTTCTGAGTGCACCGTCTGACGGACAGTTTCTTCGGATCCCGTTGGCATCATCAGGAAATATAAAGAATATCCCAGCGTTCGGTTCAAATACCGGTGGAGTAGCTATTAATTCACAGAACACTGTATATTTCATTAGTGCAAACGGCAATGCGATCTCTACTGTAGACAATTACGGCCAGGGACAGGTGAATCTAGTTTTTCAGCAACCAGCCGGTTCAAATTCAATTTTTACTGGACTTGTTCTGAGTGAAGATGAAACACGCATTTATACAGCAGACAGTTACACTGGAAATATTTACTACTTTGATTTCACATCCGGACAAAATACGCTTCAGTCTGCCACCGCTGCAGCTCCAGAAAGCGAAATAACCAGCCTCGCAGTATTGACACCAACCGATATTCTGTATACCCAGACCAAGTCGGCTTTTCCAGGAGTATATCTCTACAATATAGTTAAAAATACAAGTATCCTTATTGCAGGTGGAGGTAGTAACACGGTATCAAGTTTTGCCCAGGACTACCAGTTCATCAATCCGAACCAAATTGCAGTGGATCCACAGGGAGCCCTATATATTACAAGCCTAAATTCGTTTGGCGCTCAGCTCTTCACGAAGGTAGTATTCAATATATTTGTCCGGTCCCCAATCGCAGCTCCCGTTCCATCGCCATTTTTCCCGAATTGTGGTCTACCAGCTCCAGGATACTGTAAGAAATCGGTAGTGCCGTTCAATCCTACCGAGTATTGGTCATTCGCTTACCCACAAAAAGTTGCGGTAAAACGCCCATCTCCTGGAGATGGACCTGGACAAGTTCGGTATTCGTGTATCAATACTGTTACCATCCTGTGTCCGACAATACCAATTGGGCGGGTAAATCCGAACCCGCCGCCGCCACCACCTACACCAGTCCCCCCAATCTACCCCGTGGAAACACCAACCTCACAATCTACAAAATTGTTTGTGAGCACGGGGGTGTTGTCATCCCTGCGTCTCTCTGCCAGTTCAACAAGTATTAAAGACCTTTCCTTTCAAACATCTTCCTTTCCAATGTCGTTTGGGCCGCAGGGATACCTCTATTTCATGACACGGTCTGGAATGCTCAATGTTCTTAACACCTCTGGAGGCACAAGATTCCCAACACTTCTCTACGAAGTTCCCCAGAGAACTACAGTGTCTACTCCCGTTGTTGCTTCCTTTACAGGTCTGGTAGCTTTTATCACTGATTCCAGACTCTTGAAGGTTATAGACCAGAATGGAAATGTCCGATACAGCAGCAATTTTACCCAGCAGATTGCGGGGGCTCCATTATTTCTGGATACTCAATCCCAGCTTATTGCTGCCTTCGGCAACACCATACTTGCTCTTGACACTACATCGTGGAATACAGTATGGAGCAATACTCTACCAGGGGATCAGTTCAAGAGTTCGTTGGTCACTGACGGCGTATCTATATTTGCCGGAACTCTCGGAGGAAACGTGGTATCCTACAGTGCAGCAACTGGATCGAATTATTGGACATATCCAACTGGAACCCTGCCGATATGTAATGCTCCTTTCCTATCAGGCAATCTACTGGCAACATTTGCATCCAACACCATATACATAATCAACAAGACCCCTACCCGATTCGGAGGAGGAGCAGATACGGTTGTGACCTTGTCTGGAATAGGAATGCTCCAGTCATCTCCCTTGCTATTCACTGATTTCCAAGGCACGACTTGGTTGTATTTTACAACAACAAGCGGAATCCTGTATGCTGCTGGCGGATTCCTCGGTGTTCCTGGGGCATTTATTGATTCGTCGGGAGGAAACGTAGGTAGTTTCTGGAGATCCTTTGAGAGTAATGTTCTAAGCAACATAACACCAGTCATTGACGGTGGGGGGTCTTTGTATGTATGTGCCCCCACTGCGGTGTATCGCTATCCTACCCCTCCGTCCTCGTCTACGCCAGTTGCGTTCAATACGGCTGGACCCAATCTGTTTCAGTATATTACTCCAGGAACTATAAGGACTTCGCCAGTCATTAGCAGTCAGAACAAGCTTTCATTTGTAGCCTTTGATGGTGCCAGCGGTTCAAATTATATATACACCATCTCTTCTTGATTAATTTTGTTCTCGGGTATGAATAATGTCTTCTTCTGGTCAGTCGGCGGTGGCCGCTCTCATCGATATGGCCAAATCCAAGGGTATTGAACTTCCATCAGGGAATCGTCCAGAGTGGTTGGTGACCCTGCTACACAAGTACGGTTCTGCGGCAAAGGCAGGGGTTCCAGCGTCTGCGGATGAAGTTCTAACGACAATTGCAGAAGTCTACAAGGGGGGATGCGACCCTGAGCTGGCGGATGTCATGTCCGAAGCTGTGGTGGGCCTCGGTGTTCCAGAGACAGGGGCAACGGGCGGACGGCGGCGGCGTGGCCGGAAGGTCGGTGGCGGGTTCCGTGAACTAGGAGGTGCGATTGCGAAGTTCTTTACTACGCAGTGCCGTCGTGGAGCCACCACGGTCGACAAGATCACCACCGATATGGCGTCGGCTATTGATTCCAAGAGTGCGGAGGCCGAGGCCACACCGGTAGATATTGTAGGGGCTCTCAAGTGGGCGTCGGCGGCAGGGGCGGTGGTCGTAGGAGTCAACGAGGGTCTGCGAACAGCTGTAGTCAACGGACTGATCAATGTATCTGCTGCCATGCCTACCTTTGGAACGATGTTCACCAACACCCTGACTGCCCTAGAGTTCTCTGCTCAGGTTGCGGCTGGAAGCGGAGTGATTGCGGGACAGACGGGTGTGGCTCTGTTCTGCGTCTATATCGTCTACATCCTGCGTGAGAAGCTCATTCAGGGTGGAAAAAACCTCCTGTCGCTCGATGGCAAGACGATCTGGGAGGCGATCAAGCCTCTGGTCACCGACTCTAAGTTCAAGGAGTTCATGGCAGATCGGGAAAAGGAACGTGAGGCCATTGCTCTCCTGGATGCCGAGCTGGATTCCATGAAGCGTGAACTGAAGCCTGAAGTCCGTGCAGCCTTCTCTATCCCCCCGACTCGCCGCCGCCGTGCGTCTCTGGCAGCTCTGCGTTCTGCCCCTCCGCTGTCCACATCCGATGCAACCCTTGGTGATGCCGTCAATGGTCTTGTGGCCCTCGTGACCGGACCGCCAAAACCTGGCGGTCGCCGTCGTCGTCAGACCAAAAAGGCGGCGGGACGTCGTCGTCGCCATAATCGTCGTCAGACTAAGCGGGCGAAATCATTCTAGGTGAGATGTGCATCGCCTCCAACTCCTGTAGCCACAACTTGACCGCATAAGGAATGGTCTTGTCTTCCAGACCAGCCTTAGCACCACACGACCTACACTCATAGAGATGATCCTTCTCATTGATTGTAGCGAGAGACCCACAGCCCGTGCACACCCCAGCACTGAACGGATCACTGACATCCATCAGTCGCTCCTTGGTGAATACGGCCGCACCATGCGAGATGAAACAGTCACGCTCCATTTCGCCTACACGCAGTCCACCATCCCGTGCCCGACCCTCGCACGGCTGGCGGGTGAGCGAGACAATCGGACCACGGCCACGAGAATGGCACTTGTCAATGACCATGTGCTTGAGACGCTGGTAATGCGTGGTTCCCAGGAAGATTTCTACCTCCATCATCTCACCAGTCTGACCATTGTACATAATCTCGTTACCGTAAGGGTGGAGACCGAGGTTGCTCATGTGAACCTTGAGATCTTCCATTCCAAGATGGGAGTAGGGCGTGCCGTCACCCAGATTGCCCGTGCGGACGCCGATACGGCTATACATTGTCTCCAGCAACTGGGCGATTGTCATACGAGAGGGAATAGCGTGAGGGTTCATGATGATATCGGGACGCAGACCCGAAGCCGTGAAGGGCATATCACACTCGTCCAGAATCATTCCGCACGTGCCCTTCTGCCCAGCACGGGAAGCGAACTTATCACCGATCTGGGGAGTGCGCTCGGCAACAACTCTGACCTTCACGAACGGATACCCGTCCGAGTTCTTATCCTGCCACACCCCGTCAATACGGGCAGGCTCCGAGTTCTTGTGAGTGGTCGAGAGATCACGGTAGAGGTATCCGTGCGGGTCGCTCCGCATATTCACCACTTTACCGATCACAACATCGTTCTCCTGGACCACAGCATTCTTGATGGGGATACCGTTCTCCTGAATGGCATGGTAGGACGTGTTCTTGTATCCCTTGGTATTCTCGTGCCGAGCCTTGGAGAACCGCTCCTCCCGTCCGCTCGCCACGTTGCGATGCTCCTCGTCCTTGTACACCGTGTAGTAGTATCCCCGCATGAACCCACGCTTCAGGGAGGCTCGATTGAGAATCACGGAATCCTCCTGGTTGTATCCAGAATAGCAGGCGATAGCCACGATGGCATTGCACCCGCTCGGCATCTTGTGCATGTTCAGAATACTCATAATCTGCGTCTCCACGATCGGACGCTGGGGAGAGGCGAGAAGGTAAGCGTTCTTGTCGAGGCGCTTGTGGTAGTTCGAGGCATACAGAGTCATCGCCTGCTTTGCCATCGCCGATTGGTAAGCGTTACGAGGGGACTGGTTATGGTTGGACAGCGGAATGATCGCAGCCATATGACCAAGAATCATGTGCGGATGAATCTCGCAGTGGGTATGTCCATCAATCTCGGAAGGGAACATTGCGATACGGATGACCTCGGATTCATTGGCGTCCACGTATTCTACACACGACCGCACCCAGTCGTCCCATACATCCGATGCGGGCGGAGGAATCAGTTTACCGTCCACGACTCGGAAGATCGGACGAACAAGACGACCAGCGTCGGTCTCAATCAAGATACGATTCGCCATGATGTTCCAAGCGACGGAGATATGGGGATGAATCGCCCCCGTATGCTTCGCATTCTTGAGTTGGGCGTGGACGGCTACAGGCGTATTCGTGTAGGCCACAATCACGCCGTTGACCAAGATTGCGACTTGACCAGTTGACCATACATTCTCTACCCAATCCACGGCTGGAATCTCCTTGAGAAGATTCAGGACCACGAAGGAGGGGACGTGGGTGGACACGGTGGACATCAGACTCATCGTCTTCACGATACCGACGGAATGACCCTCTGGCGTCTCCACGGGGCAGACAAACCCCCACGATGACCCGTTGAGCTTGCGAGGAGCCAGGAGTTTGCCTGACTTCTCCACCGGCGTCTGGATACGGCGAATATGTGAGAGAGTAGCGTTATACGACAGGCGGTTCAGAACCTGGGACACACCCGACTTGGTAGCGTTCGAGAGAGAGGTAGACCCCGATGTTCCAAGACCCTGGACAGTGAAGTTGCCCGTAGCCAGCGCCTGCTTCAGCTTGCCCTCGATCGAGGACACCTTGAGGATCTTGTAGAGATTGGAGAGCACCAGGACATCCAGTGGCTTGCCAGACCGCTTCCAGTTATCGTTATTGATCTCGTGGACGAACTTGGAGCGGATATCCTTGCACACCTTCTGGAACAGCTGGCGGAACAGGTGGGTCAGCAGAGCACCCGTCGTCACCACCCGCTTGTTTGGGTAAGCGTCACGGTCATCCTGGGGAATCTTGCCGCTCGCAGTATCCAGCAGCTTCTTCACCATACTCGCAATGATCTTGACCTTACGTGCGACCAGGACCTCGGACTCTAGCTTTTCGCCAGCCAGCGTCACATGCGGCAGGAACTCGGTCAAGAGAAGGGCACGGACGTGAGGAGTCTTGTCCTCGACAGCTGGCGGGTATTGTAGATGGTGAGAGAGGTAATCGATCGCCTCTTGCTGTGTGAATACACTGATATCCGCACACTCCTTGAAGGATGCTGCCAGGTAATCCGTGTCGTCCACGTTCAGGAGACGGTGGACGTCCCGGTCCTTGGTAATACCGAGGCAGCGGAAGAAGACCATGATAGGAATGTCTTCACGGAAGCGAGGAATACAGATGGAGAGGGGGTAGCCCAGACCGTTGAACTTCGCAGACACCCGGATCTCCAGCTTCTTGGGTGGCAGTGTAAAGCTCTCGTGCAGAGACTTCATTTCTACCGAATGTGAGTGCTTCGTGGTCGCCTTCTTGTTGAGAAAGACCATGACACGGTTATCCGCCACCTTCTCCTGTGACAGAATCACACGCTCGCCACCGTGCACAATGAAGTAACCCAGAGGATCCTGGGGGCACTCCCCCAACTCCTCCATCGTCATAGGGTAGTCCTTGAGAACACAGAGCGACGACCCCAGCATCACCGGGATCTTGCCGAGGGAAATACCCTCGAACAGCTTGGTCTCCTCCTTGAATTCTGTGAGATCCGCACCCGAATACGAGCGGACTTTCAGACGAATATCCACAAACATCTGGGCAGCATACGTGAAATTGCGGATACGAGCCTCACACGGCAGCATTTGCTTGAGACGCCCCGTAGCCTCCTGGATACGGGGCTTGAGATACGAGACATTATCAAACGATAACCGGAACTCATACTTGTACTTCTTCGTCGCCTCGTCCTGGTCGTGCCACACCACGATGGGAGGGGTGGAACGAAGAATCAGCGGTAGTTTGTTGCGAAGGAAGTCCTCATACGGCTCAATCTGCGACTCAGAGAATCTGGAAATGCCTTGCTTGAAATATGCTCGGATAGCGTCCATCCTGTTCTTGTATAGACAGTCTCGCCGTAAGACATTTTATCCGTTTTCTATAAGAAGAAGAAGAATGGCTCCGGACCCCAACAAATACAAGGTCACGAAGATTGGTGGTGGCGATATCATAAACGAGGCGACCGATCCCGCATTTAACGGCGAAGATAAGTTAGCCAAGGTATATCAGATCCAGCACCCCCTTAATCCCCGTGGAATGCCGAGCGGACCGGGGGCGCCCGTTGGCGGACGTCGTAAGCGGAGCACGAAGACATACCCCCGTGGAATTCTTCGTAAAACTGCCAAGATCCGCCCCACTGGCAATCCGTCCAAGGCCCCGCCGACCCGCAAGCGCTCGGTAAAACTCATGATGGAAGGTGGGATTGAGAAGGCGAGGAAGACGGCTCGGTCTAAGGCGGCAAGGACCGATATTGGGGTAATTCGCAAGCGGCTAATCGAGAAAAAGATTATTTCGGCAGAGAAGAAGAATATCCCGCCGGCAGTTCTTCGCACACTGTATGCTGACTCGGTCGGTGCTGGACTTCTTTCTTGATCGTCCAGTATAATAGAGTAAAATGACGAAAGGATGGGGCCCTCTTGGATGGGCGACTCTTCATTCCATCTCTGCGTTATACCCCGATAACCCGACAGATCTTGAACAGGAAATGTTCTCACGATGGCTCCTATCATTCACTGCAACGATCCTGTGCCCGAGCTGTATGCAGCATTTTACGGATACAATTGCGGCGTATACGATGATAAATCCGAGTTGGAAATCAAGCCGCCGAGGAGTCCTGGAATTTGTCATGCGAGCTCATAATTCCGTGAATGCTCGTAAGCATGGACGGGTGTATTCGTTTACCGACAGCATGGCTGAACTTGCGGTATTTCTACCCGAAGATGTGGCGGCTGCCCGGCGCCGGGAATACTTGGCGTATATCCGCAATGACTGGATGAGGAATGTTACGATGGCGGGTATGTCTATGGTCCCAAAACTACGAGAGTTGAACGTTATTGAAGATAGTTACTGGTCCAAACGGTCATTTCGGTGGTCGGATCTCTCCGTCTTTTCCGATATTAATGTTTCGCCTCTATCGAACCCTACATCCGCTCTGTCGTCGGCGGGGGTCTTTATTCCTCGACTGAGTCCTTCGACCACGTTTACGTTTCGCAATATTGGAAAGATTGGACCGAGGTTAGCTCTTCGCTAGGAAGGGGTAGGGAAATACGGGGATCGCATTCCCACGCATACCTTCGCATCCATGGAATACGCATATCTGTTTCCTCGTTGTAACACTCATCGGGAAACAGGACACGCTTATGGGTTGTTCGCAACGACTTCTGGGGAAGAATGAACTGTAGTTGCCGAGTGATGGTAAATGCTGCCGGTTTCGCAGTCCATACGGTGGGGACTTCTTCGTATCGCACAAGTTGAGAAATTAGGGGGGCTTCAGCGTAAGGGTATACCCAGTTCCAGTCAAGACATTCGTTCTCGCAGAAGTAGTGCTGTGTCCAATGAAACGTTTTCCAGAACGCATGGACAAGATATTGGGTATCTGCGACTCCATCGAGAAGGTGGAGATTATACCGCTTCTCGAAATGATGGGCATCGGGAGAAAAGATAGCCCGTTCGGAAGGGTTCTCTCGTGCTCCGACTTTCTGTTTATAAAATTTCAGTTCCTGTGTCGCTGCCATACGCAGGAACGCCTGACGTCCAGCGGCTGTTGTTACATCGGGCGACCCTGCTTGGAGATAACATTCCAGAGCCCGTTCGTGGCCGCCTTCACGCAGAGAAAACATCCCGATCGCAGGCATGAAATCGTTGCCGAAACAGAGGACGCAGAGCGCAACGTAGCGATCTGCTGGGATAGGAAGAACACCAGCAAGGGCGTGGATGGATAGCACCGAGTACCCGTCCATCTTTGATTGGAAACTCTGGTTCTCTCGGAGTAGCCACAGTTGAGGACAGAGAGCAGTTTGGGAGAGGGAGAGGAGAATAAGGTCAGCATCTAGACCGTAGATTACGACATTCTGGCGCTGGGGGGCAGGTAGAGTCTTGATCCATTCAAAGAGTTTGTGTTCACCTTCGCCTGGGACGTCGGTAGAGGATACGATCGCATGGGGTAGACGGGCGCGAATAGCTTGGTCCAGCTCCTTCATATACGGCGTCCCTGGGGAAATCTGATTCCGATCAAAGACTCCAGGTTCAGAAATACGGAAACGGCGGTATCGCTGCTGCACGATCTTGCCGTAAGGAACGAGGCCATCCATCGCAATGTAGAGAAGTTTGGCCTGGCATGTTTCGTCTAGGAGTTTTAGGAGTGCTTCCACCACGCTTTCAATCGGGCGGGCATCGTCCATGTAATTGTGGATCAAACAATTGAAATCGACTGCAAGAATATCAGGCTGAAGTTTGGCTCTGACTCTGGATACAATATTTTTATGAGCCTTGATAAGACTGACGAAATAGAAAGGTATGCCCATTTATTTTATGTATAAATCATCTTACCTGAAAACAATAATGATTTTCTGGATACTTGGGCTTGTTTTGCTGGCGGGGATTGCCTACTATGTCATGTCTACACATGTTATGTCCGATTCCTCCGCCCCAGCCCCATGCAACAAATGTCCCCACGCTAACGGGATAAAAACGAATGTAGATCCTTGGCAGTAAAGAATAGGCAACCAGAATGTCTCGTATTGCCGGCGTTCTTCAACTCACCAACAAAACGAGGTATGGCCTCACATCCCGAAACGTTCCAATGTATCTCTTTAGTCCCCTGAACAATGAATTCCCTCAGATGATTGTGGCATCAACGCACCGTGATCTGAAACGGAATATCCTGGTCATCGCCGAAAAGATCAATGACGATAAACTCCCACGTGGTCAGATCGTGGAAGTGGTGGGAGCATGTGGCGATCCCCTAGCAGAAAGGAAGGCAATTCATCTCGCTTATTCTCCCGAATACTGGACAAAGATCCCTGAAACGATAGAACCGTCGTCCTTCTTCTTCCGCCCCGTCCTTGACGTTCCCACCATCAATATTGATCCCCCCGGATGCCAGGATATTGACGATTGTATTTCTATCTGGGAAGAGGCGGGGATGACCAAGGTTGCGATCACGATTGCGGATGTTGCCGAGTGGGTGGCAGAAAATCCGTGGATGTCCCATGCCCAGAATATCGGTCAGTCTCTCTACGACGGCGGAGTTCCTGTCAGGAGTATGTTTCCCAAGACGATTGAACACAAGATGTCGCTCATGCCCGGGGAGAGAAGGTTGGGATATGCCTTGATCTTCGCTTGGGACGGGTATGTCCGTGATCCCCAATTCAAGGAGGTGACGATCATCAACAAGGCATCGTATACCTACGATACCTGCCGACTAGCCACCGAGATTTCTATCCCCCTTCTGCGCTCGATCTGTGAACAGCTGGCTGGTCGGCCCCTCCTGGATCCGCACGATTGGGTAGCGGAACTGATGATCTTCTACAACAAAACGATGGCCGAAGAACTCGTGAAACTGGGCAAGGGTCTACTTCGGCACCATTCCATGCCCGATGGCGAGAAGATGGATAAGTATGAGCGTCTCGGACTGAATGCTCGAATGTTCGCCTATGCGGCCGCAACATACGAAGACACCTCACCGAAAGTTCAGCACTGGGGATTCCAGACTCGATACTGCCACGGTTCCTCTCCCATCCGCAGATGGGCTGACGTCGTGAACCAGATGGCTATGAAAGGCATGCCTGTTCCCAACGCCAAAGAGGACTGTAACCGTCTCCAGAAGTTTGCGAAGAAACATGCTCGAGACTTGGCGTTCATGGATATTCTCCAGCGCAAGCCAGAAAACACTCCCGGTATCGTTGTGTCGTCTACCCGTGTATGGGTATCTGACTGGTCCAGAATGATCACCTGTCCGAATGATATTATACCCGGGACACCCGTGATTATTCGGTATTTCCTGGATATGCAGCGTCCCACTTGGAAAGAGCGACTGGTGTTCCATATCAAAATAGACCCAACTCTAGTTCACTAGAGAAGTGTCTTAAAGACTAGCGATTCTAGATATAGAATGAACATTCAGATTTTTGTGGTGTTCCACCGGAATCTTTTTGATGAGTGTTATAAAAATATACCCCCAGACGTATTGCAGAAGTATTTTACCTTTATTGCAGTCAACGAGAGTATACCCAAGAAGTATACTGCTGGCAAGTACAAAATACTGAACGAATGGGAACTACCAGTGTATGACCGCACGTTTCAAGAAAGAGGGTACCACGAAAATTCAGCGATTTATCATGTATACGCAAACAACCTGCATAGGGACTACACACATATCGGCTTTTTTCAGTATGATATGGTGTTCAGCGACAATATAATAGACTTTATACAGATGCACGGTGGAGCGAGAAAATACTTCCCTATGAGTCTGTATACGTTTAACGGTTGTAGGTGGGGAGAGGACGCAACACTAGAGTATGTGATTCAAGATTATGAATCGTTCTTCAATGTGAAATTCAGTAGAACTGGTCAGTATCCACTATTGAATAGTTATGTCATTCCGGTAGACACATACGAAAAGGTAATGAAGTGGATTATACAGCTGTATCCTAAATTCTATCCCTGGTGCGTACAGCCTCCGAACAGAACTCATTTTGGACACATTGGAGGAATTTATGAACGCTTTATGGCTTATGCGATAGGTGAGGAAAATATGAGACCCGTGGTGGTAAACCTGACGCACGACGGGTTTTTCAAGAAAAACAACGTTTGATATAATATAGTTTATAGTGTATGGCGTTCTATTTAGGACTAAATTTGAACATGTTTAAACCAAGGAGAAGACTGGTGAACGTTGGAGATGTCGTATTTTTAAATGACGGACTTCCCGAAAAAGTGAAAGTCACGTGTTTCGCAGATACCGGGACCTTATTTATGAACGGCAGATTTGCGCCAGACGGCGTATCAATCGGTGAAACACTAGATTGGTATGTGGGCGAAAAGGTATACGAAATTGATATTGAAGAACTGTATTACCAAAAAGGTTCCAACCCCGAACGGCCAGCCCACGAATGGGAACGGAAGGTCTTTTTGTTGGGACGATGGAAATTCCACGCAAAGAACGATATCCATATCCGTGTTCATATCACACTTAGGTATAATGATCAAAACGAATCCACATTTCTGACTATCGGTGAACCCTAAAATGGACCCTCCTCCCGTAGCACCCCGAAACAATAGCGCTTACAGCGACCAAGATTATCAACTTGCCGAATTTGAAGATTTGAACGATGGAGATGTCATATACGTTCGATGGTCAGTTGAACATCAACGAGCGTATATGTATTCAACTCTTGACCGTCCAACCCAGTGGGTACATGATTGGACGATCAGGAAGACGGTTGAAATAGGTATGGGACCGAATCTGCGCCCCCGACTGGCTTTCGATGCGTACGATATCGAGGGTAATTTCGTGATTATTCATCGGGAACTTCCCGATGCGGACGGCGATCCTACTATGGTAACACTGGATGCGGATTATGAGCATGATGAGGTGGAGAAGTATCTGGATCATAAAATGGAATCGTATGCGGCCAACAAGATCATGTTCATGTTCAGCGTTCGTTAGTTACGCATTGAAACATCGGATTTCAGATACTCCACCAGGAACTTGGGTAACGGACGGCACGCACTTTGACGAGCCTATAGACCCCGATCCAGACGAGCTCGACGACGAAGCTGGACCCGATTTAGCAGGTGTTTTAGCGTCTCCGTAGATATACTTGTATGCCCAGTATGCTGGATTTGGAACAGTGTCGCCTTCGGGTGTCTGGATTGTGGTCTCTCCCTTTTTCGCCTGATCGATCAATTCCTTCGTGCGCGGATCTGGCCAATCTGCAGGTGGAGGTGGTGTTCCATTTTCCTTGACAGTCTTGATTACCATATCAACGAATGCTGGGAGTGTGGGAGCAGTGGACTGCTGGCGAACAGCATACGCAATAGGGGCGATCAAGGGTTTGCTAAGTTGTACCATAATCAGTACTATAAAAAAGTCCGTTAGATCACCCTGGGGTGTTTGGGCGCTTTTTGCCATCTTGTATGGCAGTAGCGGTATGATGTTAGCTTTTATAAACTTATTGACGGCTTTGACGCTTGACGGGGCAGATTGTAGAACATTGGTTCCCATCTGGGTAAAAGGTATATTGTTTTTATTAGCATCTTCCTGAGCCTTCTTAAATGTAGCCTCTAAACCAGTCAGTTCTGCCTCCGAGGGAATAGGGTTCGCAGATGCAAACGTCTCACGGGTGGATTGGAACAGGGCGTATACGACCAGTAGAATAGCGGCAGCGATCCCAGCGTAAACTATATACTTCGGGATCTTCTTCATATTGTTCTTTAAATAAGGTAATATAATAATGAACCCTGAACCCCCTGCCGCAAGGGAGAAGCGGATCCACAAGTATATTGAAGCCTTGGAGAAAGCTCGGGCATTGCGCAAAAAGGGTAAGAAGTATACGCATAAACACGGATTCTCTGACAAACCCACCGCTATAGAAATAGCTATCATGAACGATCGGATAAAACACGGTTGGTCGAAATCCAGACCTGGGGGAACTCACAGGCGGAGATACAAGGAGTCAGGGACGACCAAGCCACGCACGAGGTCGGTGCGGAATTCACGTAAGACTTCTAAGACCTCCAGGGTTTTCGTATAAGTCGCCAAGGTCACCCACTCGTCCACGATATTCGCAGTCTTCAAGATCGCCTTCATGAAATTGCCCTCATACACTTCATACTCCGCACACAAGACCCCCATCTCATCCCCCTCCATCCAGCGGTAGACGATCTCGGGCCAGTAGTTGTGCACCTTCCAATACTCCGGTCGGCTCTTAGGGTTCTCGTGATCATACAGATCCTGGGCAATGACATGCACCGCCAAGAGCGCACTCTTCAGCGTATCGGGAACTCGCAGGCACGATACGGTGATGGGGTCCTCCGTCTTCTCGCCCTCCACGAAACACGACAGCAGCGCAATCAGCTCTGAGCGAGGGAGATTGAATCCCCGCCCGAACATCTTGGACATCACCAGAGGATTACCCTCGTTGATCTCTGAAGCCATGACTCCTGTCTCGGTGAGCGTCTCGCCGTCCGCATACCCCAGTCTCTGGAGATTTATGAGGAACGGTACCTCAATCTTCGTGGCTGCCTCGATCTTTTCTTCCAGTCTCGCAATCTTCTCCCTATTCTTCTTGAATTCCTTGAAATCCTGCCACCCCTTCTCCCACTTGGGACCCACATGCTTGTTCTTCCACCCATCCAGCTGAGCCTGGACACGCTTCCGTTCAGCATTCTGCGTGGCTCGGATCTGCGTCTCATACATCTCACGCAGTTCAAACACTGCCACGTCCAGACCAGTGTACTTCCCCTGTAGTTCCAGGACCTCTGCCTTGTATAGATCCAACTCACGCTGGCGCTGATCGTGCCAATACGATTTCTCCATCATCCCCATCCATCCCGTGGTCCCATTCTGTAGACATTTCAGAAGGAAATCGTAGTGGAAATCCATCCTGGATTCCAGAGACTGCTGCTTCCCCTTCATCATCGTCCGCACATCCTCCAACTCCTCGGGCTTGCGATCGGGGAGGTAGTAAACAAACCCTCGCACATCCTTCCCACGCCGACCCGCCCGACCCGCCATCTGGATATACTCGTCTGTCCTCAGCATCCGCAGCCCGCCCACATCGTCATCATACTTGCGGTAGCTCGTGAAGATCACCGTCTTGGTCGGCATATTAATTCCCACTGCAAACGTCTCCGTCGCAAACAGAAGCTTGAGATGCCCGCCGGCAAACAGCATCTCCACGATCTCCTTGAGCATCGGGAGCATCCCGCTGTGATGGAACGCCACGCCCTTCATCAGGAGATCCATGAGCGTATGATACTGCGGGAGCATCTTGAGCTCGGGGTATCTGGACAGATGGAAGTTCACCCTGTGCTTGATGACGGCACCCTCAGACGCATCAATGAGGGTGGATGTCACCTTGGACGCATACGCCTCGCAGTTCTTGCGGGAGAACACGAAGAACATAGCAGGAAGTTTGTTCTCTTGCCGAAGAGTGTCCACCATCTCGTTCATCTGGTGGAGAAATCCGTTAGAACGGATCTCACGGGCCACAACAGGATCACCAGCAACCCGAGCTTTCACTGCATCAGAATGTTTCCTATTCGCATCATCGACGCCTTTGAGATACCGAAGATACTCAGCATAGGCCTGGCCATTGAACTGGTCCTTCTCGTCCATGAGCAGCTTTTCCCGAACCCGGTGCTCAAGCGGAACCACCCGGTATTGTGTCGAGATAAGATGTGTCGGAACCTGCTTCATTTCACCGATCCACTGAGCAAAGACGTCTGGACTTTCAATTGTCGCCGAAAGCAGGACGAGCCGAATACGGGGTGGCAGGAGAATCAGGCACTCTTCCCATACCTTTCCCCGGGCGGGATCATTGAAGTAGTGGACTTCGTCGAAGACGATCGCATCAACAGCGTCTAGGGAGAGAGCCGCCGTGCTCCCGATATGTTCCGTAGACGACCCGATCTTGAACAGAAGGTTCCGCAGGATCTCGGTGGTCATCACCACTACATCTGATTGGGGAGCAAACTTGATATCACCTGTCATGATCCCCACCTTCCCGGGGTAGAGGGTAGAGAGATCGTGGAATTTTTGATTGGACAGCGACTTGATTGGTGTGGTATAGAACACCCGCCCGCCCTTTTTGAGTGAGTATTCAATCTGATACTCGCCCACCAGCGTCTTGCCACTGCCCGTCTTGGCCGTGACCAGGACGTTCTCGCCAGCCTGGATAGCAGCTACCGCACATTTCTGAAAAGGGTCCAGAGGAAACGTATATGACGTCTCAACCTCGGGAGCCTTCGTTGTATCGGCGATTCGTAACATTCTTTGAATTGCCTTGGAAGTTTTCCACTCCTATCGTTTCCGTTTTGTTTAGATCGACGAGCTCACTTGATCCCTAAAAATGTACGCCCAATCTTACTCGTTATAAACATAGCGAATCCAGCAAAAATCTGGACATAAAATAGCTGGCTCATTCGTGTAAAATATAATAAATATAGGGATACCCCGGCAAAAACTAAGAAACTACACCAGAATAATGTCGTAAACATATCCATTATCTACTACCTATATATAAAAACGACCGTTTGGGTCTAAAATAGGGTAGGGGGCATGGCCTTGCAGTAAGATCCGCTCGAGAAATAGTAGAGGAAATACCAGGGTCCTAGCACTAGGGCAATCACAATTCCAAGAATCTTCTCGCCTAAAGATCCCGAGTATCCGAAACATATCAGCGACATGACGAACCCAACCAGTCCAAAAAGAATCCATAGACCGGCAACTGTCGCAGCAACAATGGCTTTTACCGTCCACCGCTTATCAGCTCCAGGCTGAGCCGTCGGAGCAGTCGCCATTGCACCTTCCTTTGTCTTTGTCGCAACCGCAGCGCCAGGTGATCCTGGTGGAAGAGTTGCGGGACCTTTCGGGTCGGCGGGAACAGCACCCGGAGAGGTCGAAGAGCTGGACGCAGGCGGTACTGTGGACCCAGGAGTAGGAGGAGGAACCGTGCTCACCATTATATCTTACCGAAGAATTTCAATCGTGCCTGGCGGACATCTTCCTCCGTCTTAGGAAGTGGTGCCGGCGCTGGAGCGTCCTCCACCACCTTGTGCCCTTCCACTCCGCACATAGAAATCCACTGTGCCTTGGTGATACCTTGGAGCGTCTTGAGGCAGATCGACAGATCCTTCTTGGATTTCTTACCCATGTGCCGAACAAATGAGCAGTTGGTCATCACAATATACTTCTCCCAGGGTCCAGTTCGCATACATAGGGCATAGAAGGTGGACAGTGCTTTCCAGGTTACAATTTTCGTTTTCGTCTCCTGCTTCTTGTACTTACACTGGACTGCCGAATACAGTGCTCCCCGACGACAAACAAGGTCAATGCCCACATCCGGACGCTTCATTCCCAAGTCTGCCAGGATTGTGTCAGGGACATCAGCCAGCAGCCACACGTCGTCGTATCCCTTGATGTGTTTCAGGTAGAGCACGCAGAACTCTTCAAAGATATCTCCCCGGACTTTCTTGTTATCCCGCACTCGCATTTCCGTGAAGCTGTGTGCCGGTTCATTGTAGAATTTCTGGCACTCGCCTTCAAACGTGTCCCAGAGATTCCTGTTGTCCTTGTTCTCGAGAAAGATGGTATGGAGTAGTCTGTTCATTCTTATTGTTGTAGATGCTCCAAACCAACCATAGATGGCTGCGATCCATTTTCGCCAGTATACATAATGGCAGTATACGAACTAGGCGAAGGGAAGTTTGTGCCGAATCAACTGATAAAAGAGTCGGAAATCACGATTACGGCGGATTTTCCCGGGGAACTCACCAAACAAGGAAAATTCAAGTCCAACAGGATCGTCAATCTTGCTGCTGGCGGGACGTATGTTATTAAGGCGGGGACACTATTCTCTATCTACAACGGACGGTCCCTGTTCTTGAAGCGGGGAGGTCGGAAGACTCGGTCCCGGACTCGTAGATCCCGCCCTCTAACTCTTCATCGTCGCAAATACCGACTGCGCAAGTGAGTGTGCATCCTCTTCCGTAACATTCGCAATCGTGCTGGCTACGCTGCAGAGACCCTCGTGAATCAGGTTCCACGCCTCATCGTCCCACGGAAGAGCCGTTGTCCTGGGACCACGACCAGGGAAGTTCTCAAGAAGCACGCCATCACGCTTACCCTTCATGAACATATAGCACCGCAGCTGGATGAAATCATACGCTGGCGGAGTTGTCCAGAAGCGCTTGCGATTCTTCGTTTCCACGACCTTATCCCCCTGAATCCCGTCCAGATACCCGATGAGACGGTAAGAATCACACTCAAAGTCCACGAACGTATTACGGTCCGTGACTTGAATGCCCGTAGCCGCTGCGTGGTTGTTCTCGGCCTTATCCTCCAGCCGAGTCCCCCGCCGCTTCTGGATTTCGCTGGCTAGAGCCTGGTGCTCCTGCGTCTGCTCGATCTTGGTAGCCACCTCGGGGTTCGCACACAGAAGAGCAGTCTCCGTCGCAACATCCATCTGCCCTGCAATCACACGGGCCACGGCCTCCTGGAGTGCCGGAGTTGTAGGTATCCGCTTACCCTCCAGCGTCTCCTGAACAACCTGCCGAATATGAGTCTGCTTGAATGTCGTGATCGCCTTCTCCACCTGATAGTCAGAGGTAGCCCCGCACGCCATATCCACCGACGCCCACATAGCCTGGAGAGCCGGACCGCTCGCCTGGGCCACGATCTCGTTATCCGTCTTGGCCCCCATCGTATCCTTGACACCCAGAATCACCGACTTGAACTTGGGCATCGTAGTAAGAACCTTGAGGAGCGATTCATTCTTACTACGATACGGATTTAGACCAAGGAGAGATGCGACATCGGAGGCTGAGAAACGGGGCTTCATTTTGTTGTATGTCCTTCCAATCTCTAAGTCGTTCCGTTTTCAACTGAACATGTTGACATACTCTGGACCCTTACAATTGTTTGCCGATACAATCGCCTTGAAAATAGGATCGCATTCTGGGTTGGATGCCCGGGCTAGACCTGGAGGCTCTGGGCCGAAGTCGGCCGTCAGACGGTCAATGCGGCTCTTGACCAGCCGAGCCTCGTCGGAATCTTCCGTTAGATACCATGCCGGCTCTTTCCAGTACGCCTTGAGATCTTTTAGTTCCGATTCATGATGGATACACATTTCATCCGTGAAATGCCAGAATTCCGCACCAGGAGAGAATCGACTATCCTCCCAGAACACATGCTTGATAAATACCCGAGGGCCACCACACAGGTAGTTTTCACGGTTGTTCGTTGTCGAGTTCTTGGCCACGACCGAGATGGTCATATTCTTCTGCTCCCAGAGGAGTGAGTTCATGAAATTAAGAAAGGGGGTAGACGCCACGAAATCCGCATCCCACTTGAAGACCCATGTATACTTCGCCTGTTGGATACACCAGTTTGAATACTGAATAAAACTGTGCGGAGAATCAACATCTGTGGCTAGAGTCTCATATCCTGCCCTGGACACGGCATTATCGTAGGTCAGAACTCGCACGTTGTCGTTCTCAAGTGCTAGAGTCATTGCGATATCAGAACTCTTGTCGGTGCACCGATGAAGGATCAAAACAATCTCGTGACGAAAGTTGACCCCTGCGAGCGACCGCACACACTTCTCTAGCGTAGCTTCTTCGTTGTGGACACGGACAATGAACGATACCCCATTTCCCGCCATTTACGTATGTCATGATATCAGTATGTAAATGGAATCAACAATCCGACTCCACATTTTGGGACTGCCGCATACGATTACCACGAATGAGTTCAGTCATTGTGCGTATACTGGCAAAGTTCTTCGTTTTCCCCGGATGATGATGTCCCGGGGATTTGAAGTCTATCATTACGGCGTGGAGGGAGCTAAGACCAATGCAACAAAGGATATTGAACTCATGACCCGTGAGGAATGGGATACACTGCGAGTCATGTCCTTTAAACAACTCAATCCCGACATTCCCCACACAGACGTTGTCAAGCACCTGAATGATCACAATTCATTCATTGGAGCTTTGGCCAACTGGTCTACTCCTCTTTACAGGGAATTCAACGCCCGTCTTCGCCCCCTGCTCCAAGAAAATTATCGTAGCACCAAGACCGATATTGTCTGCATTCCGTTCGGAGCATCTCACGATGCCGCCCTTGATGGGCTCGATATGATTGTATGTGAGAGCGGGATCGGATACAATGATTCTAAGCGTAATTACAGGATCTTTGAAAGTTATGCGTGGCTACACCAAGTTCTCGGTGTTGAAAAGAAGTGGGGGCAGAATTACTGGTTTGTGGTCCCCAACTACTTTGATTCGGTCGAATGGCCCTTGTCTCTGACTCCTCATATCAATACGGTCGGGTTCCTTGGTCGTATCTATGACGGCAAGGGGTGTCACATTGTCGTAGAAATTGCCCGACGAATGCCCCATGTTCGTTTCATTCTTTGCGGACAGGGCAACCCTACACAGTTCCTCGTATGTCCCAATATCGTCTACAAACCGCCTATCAGTGGTCTTGAACGTGGGGAGTATCTGGGATCTCTCCAAGCTCTCGTGGCTCCCACATTGTTCATTGAACCCTTTTGTGGAGTTGCAGTAGAATCCCAATTGTGCGGAACCCCTGCTATCACACCTGATTACGGGGCACAGACGGAAACAGTGGAACCGTTCAAGACAGGGGTGATCTGTCATACGCTACAGGATTACTGCGTGGGAATCCAGATGGCCGTGGACGGAAAGTTTGATCGGGCCTACATTCGTGAACGTGCCGTGCGTTTGTACGACATGTTCAATGTAGCGAGGAAGTATGAGTATGCGTTCAAGTCAATTATGGATATTCATAACGGGGCGAACGGATGGTATTCATCGGAGTCGCATCTCCTCAAATTGACTGAATAAACTCCCACTGTAGATACTCACAAATCTTCTTCCAGATCGTATCGTGCTGAATCAGCCGATCACGGGACTTGAGAAGCGGGAAGTGGACCTTATACTCGTCCAGCTCCAGCAGCTCCAGGAATTTATAAATAATGTAGGAATACGACAGGAAATTCCGGCGTTCGTCGGGGCAGTAGAGTAGGTAGGGTGCCTGCACTTCCTGGAACATGGCCCGGATTTTGTCCTCGATCTCTGGTGTAATCGTGGGTGGGGGGTTACCATTCAGGCGGGATAGGATATGAGCCGCATGTTCATAATACCTGTTCCTCCCGAGCTTTTTGAGGATTTCACGGATATTCTGTTCGGTCAAGAGAGCGATATTGTCGATTCGGCGCTTCCTGATCTCGCAAATGACTTCATTCATCACATCTTCTGGGATCTCCGTGCTTTCCTTCGCCTGGAACTGGTTCAGGATCTCGTTGAGATGGTTCTGCTTCTTGTATGCATAATTGTTGCGCTCCTTCGGCGGATCACGGAAACTGGGAAAATCAGAGACAACGAGGGCATACTCTTCCGATCCGCACTTGGGGCATACGAGAATACCTTCGGATGTGATCTCTTCCCTGGGAATATTACACGGTGCACAGTGCTCGGCCATCTTCTTGATATTGTCGGCGTTCTCGGCGATGTTCAAGCCGTTGGACAGACCACGACGGGAAAGGTATTCGTCAAACATCTTTTTCTTGGACGGACCCGCTGACATCTCTGTCACGGAAAACAGTTTATCGAATGTCCCGGGGATCCTGGATCCAAAATCTACCTTGGACGTTGTCTTCTTTCCAGGGGGTGCATAGTAATCCAGCATCAGGTCTCCGCTTTCCAGATAATATTTTTGGATATCGCACTTCTCCCTAGCATCCGAAATGGTTTGTACAAGCGCATCGTGTTCTGCCTGTAACCTAGATTGCCGCATGACATCTTCAAACACGAAAGGACTGAATTTTCCGGAGAGTTCTTGGGTAAGTTCTGCGTGTCTAGTTTCCAGAGCCCGCACCGATTCATCTGACGAACCCTGTTGGAGTTCGTCTACATACCGTTCATGCAGGGAATCCAGGGTTCCGATTTCCCGTCCCTTTGCTGCTCCATCCCGAGATTTCTTAACCTTGAAAACGTCCGAGGACATTATTTGATGTGCTTGGAGTTTCACCTGTAAGTCTGTTCATTCAATCATTCTTCAAAAGAACGTATCCTATAAAAATCGCAAAGGCAACAGCAAGTGTGGCAGCGGACCCAGAGTCAATATAGTCTATTTCAACAGGTGCCTGATACAAATTTTCCTGGAAGTTCGCATACTTCTCTCCGGGGTTGAGTCCTTTTGCGTTCTTCTTTGCCTTTGCGGCGGTTTCCGCTTTCTCTTTAGCGGCTTCCGCATCTGCTGCATCCTTGGCTACTTTCTCGGCCGCCTTCTTCTCGGCTCTGATGATCGCCAAAAGATTGGCCGTTTCAGAGGCAGTGGAAGCCGTGCACGGACTCATATTGAATTCCAATGAGGTGGCTAAGAACTTTGTTTGATTGCCCTGAGGTACACCTGTTTGAATATCGGTTACGGGACACGTCCAAGGCTGGCAGGGCGGAATTCCGTCCAAGACAAGTCCGTTCATGATTTTCAGGGGATTCATAGCCGCCAAGTCGCCACCTGCTCCCGGAATAATACCGTCAAACCCGTTGCCTTTCACCGCTTTCTGAAAACTCTCACCTAGAACCGCCGCAGCATCGTCTCCTCCCAATTTGTTGTTCGTGTAGGAGGACCGAGGAACAACTTCGCCGTCGCCTTTGTCTTTACCCTCCTTGTCCTTTGTTCCCGGTAGACGGCACATTCCACCCGTATCCTTGAAAAATTGATTTCCGACTTTCGGTCCTACGATCAAATTGTCTACATAGCTAAAAATAGCAGTGGCGTTGGTCCCCACCTGAGACAACGTTCCATCGGTGCCTACACGCTTATCTTCCGGAGACTTGATCGTCTGGAGATAATCATAGGACGGACCAAGCGCTTTGTCTAGAATAGCATTTCCGGCAGCGACAGGATTATCGCCCGCCGATACGAGTGAGGATTGAACGCTTTTCCACATTACTTCTTACTTACTTACGGGCAAATTCTTCCAGTTGTTCTACGAAGGAAGGGTTCGTCATCACGCACGGTCGCTGCTTGGCCATGACTTCCACGACCTTCTCCATCGGAATCCCGAACCTTCTGTGGAGATACGCCGCCAAGAGTGTTGCCGAACGGTTCATCCCTGCCATACAGTGGACATACACGCACTTGCATGTCGGTTCACGCAGGAACATATCCATAACTTTTTCAAATGTAGGATAGTAATCTTTAATGAGCGGAAACCCGAATGAATCTTCAGCACCCAGAGCAATGTATGCGCTCGGTCCGACATGTGTAGACGCCCACGCAGGGCAAGCCGATTTCTCCGCACAGTTTACGATATGTGTGACATTGTGTCTCCGCACAAAGGTTGGATTTAAATGAAACCCGGGACCAAGAAGAATGCGATCAAACACGGCTGCGATTGGATCGTATTCTGGTCCTCTAGACCGACTCCGGTTCTTGTCAAGAATTGGTTGCAACATGCTTACTGTAGTTCAACAGAATAAGAGATCCGATTTATACTAGACGAGGGGCTGCAGGACCATCTGGAGAATATAGACTAGCACTACACCAAGCCCACCAAGGCACGCCGCACCTGTTAGCGAGACTACACCCGAACCGCCATAGGCATTCGGGATGTAGCGAAGGAACAGAGACTGCACCGGCGTCAGCGAAATGAGGAAGATGGCGGCAAAGATGGAGACATACGTCATGATGGATTTAAGGACGGTGATTGCGGCACCCGGGTTAAACTGATTCACCTGGGTGGGGGGAGGAGGAGTATAGATAGCCGAAGAGGTTCCTGGCGTGACCATTTGCGGGTAGGTGGTGGCGGCAGGTAAGGACATAGCAGGTTGCTGAGATCCTCCTGTGGGCATCAGCTGATCAAGGGGGGTGGCGTCCATTTGTATATCTATTAGAGCGAAACTCTCGCCGCCGGGCACGACGCATCCTCCACTTGGAAGCGATAACACTTTCCATCGACTCTAGTCACCATGTCCCTGATTTCTGAGGGAGGAATGGCAGATACTTCTACTTCCGTCTGCGGTCGATGGAACATCAGGACAGCGAGTCCCAAGCCGACAACGAAGGAAAAGAAGTAGTTGGCTTCCGGTTTCTTGAGAACCTGGGCTAGATTCATTCTATTGCTTGTTACATGTTCAGAAAATCAATGCTATCTGTACATTGGACAGGGTAGGCCACCGCACGGAAACATCCGTTCTCAATATCAGGATTGCGGAAAACGATAGCGGGATTGCGGACATCGGGCACCATCTTCTTCTTTGTCTGTGGCGGCACGAATATTGTGGTCACGGTCATGCCGACCAGAAATCCTCCAAAGACCCAGAGGATGTTGAACATTATTCTAGACCAAGAGTTTTATAGACACGCCGAACGGTTTCCTGATTGTCTCCGCTCCATGTGATGAACCGCTTGCCCTGTGGAATTTTTATACTCCCCCCGAAATGCACGAAGAGATCGGCAATATAATAAAACGATCGACGATCATTCGCCCATACGATATGCGGCATCGTCCAACTTGCCATGACATCTTGATAAAACTTATTACGTTGATTTATGTTTCCTCCAACAAGGACCACAAACATCTCTTGTGTCTATAACACAATGGATCTTCGTAAATTTTGGGACGGTAAGCTTCTCCTGGCAGCTCTTGCATCGGCGGCGGTCGTTGATACCGCTGGACTGTTTGTGTGGAGGTATACTGCGGACCGAGATGGTCCTATCAATACCTGGTATGACAAGTTTGGAGTGATTGCGTATGTCCTCGACGTATCGTCTGTCGTCGTAGGCTTCGTTCTCGCCCAGCTGATCACATATGCCATCGGAGGGTCTTACAATCTCCTCTTCTTCCTCATTGTCGTTGTGGCGGTGCAGATGGTTCACGATATTCTGTTTGGACTGTTTCTAGTTCCTCTCGTCCCGGAAGGCGAAAACGATATCATGGACCTCATGAAATCGTATACGACAATGAAGGGAAGTGGATGGGTTTTGGTCGTGGATGCTCTCTATATGATTCTCACCACACTAGGAGCCTTGGTTCTCTATAAGCTACCTTCCTATGTCACTTGGTTTACTCTCTTGTTTGTTCCGTATGTGACTGGGTATATCTTAACGACGCATCGTCTTCTGAGCAGTCGGATTTCGACGCCGCTTCAGTGAACGCCGCCGACCACCGACCTTCTCTTGCGGGTAATTCAGCTCAAACTCAAAGCGGAATGTTGGACCCGTCGGGCGAACTCCGCCAGTCTTCTTCTCCTTGACGAGCGTGGATCCATACTTGAACTTGTCGATGGAGATAAACACCGTATCTCCACCCATCTTGCGTTCGGCTGGGATCTCCCAATCTCCGCCCCCAGCATTCCATCCGGTTCCCTTGGCGGCACTGGACTTCACAAATTCACGATCAGGGAACTGTAGCGTAAACGTCTGCCCCCGGTGGTTCTTCTTGACATCGGCGATATACGAGGATAGACGCTTGTCCTTGAATGCCTCATCTACATTCTCATCGTTGATGAGTTTGAGATTCAGATCTGAATCCACACTCTTCATAAATTGTATGACTGCTTCACGGAATGTCTTATCAAAGTTCTCGTCTATGGTTCCGGTGATATTCGTGGGAGTGGGGGTCGCGGGAGGAGTAGCAGGTTCAGTGATGGGAGCAGTATACCTTGGGCGACGAGGAGCGAATGCGTCAAGAGACGTCATGACGCCCGAATCAATCGATACCGTAGGTGCGGGGACGGATGTTCCAGTTGTAGCTGGAGCTTGGGCAGGAGCTGGGGCAGGAGCTGGGGCAGGAGCTGGAGCAGGGGCTGCGTTGGGATTGAAGGCGTCTAGAGACGCAGCGACCTCGGGAGCAATGGAGGGAGCAACCGGGGGGACAACCTCCCCTTGGGTTAGTGGAGTGTTCACTTGAGGAGTAATGGGAGATCCAAGGGTTCCACGGTCACCCAGCCCTAGACGTTCCTC
>Ga0304730_1000239_pt1 | contig 48810 bp, 70 predicted proteins | sample M_130628_MF_Meta_FD_190474 | JGI IMG/M metagenome (GOLD analysis project Ga0304730, IMG submission 190474) | Freshwater microbial communities from Lake Montjoie, Canada to study carbon cycling - M_130628_MF_MetaG (v2) (version 2) | ecosystem: Environmental > Aquatic > Freshwater > Lake | place...
CACGGAGATATAAAACCTGCAGACACTTTAGTAAATGCCGTGGCAATGTTAGCGTTTGGATGTTTAGGATTAGCATCTGTAGATAAAATTTGGGGTAAAAAAGATAACGATAAAACAGAAGAGTAATCAACCATTAATAAATAAAATATATTATGTATAAAAGTGGTGGAATTTTAATGGTTGTTGGTGTGATAATCTCTCTTATAGTTATTGGTGGAATTGTATGGTATGTTAATAATCAAATTCCTAAATACTTAAAAAAAAGAGAGTGGTTAACTAGATATGTTGCCCTTATTCTTGCTGCGTTGCTCGGTGTTTTTATAGTTGACATGCTGGTAAGTTGGGATGTCCAGCTTATGGATGATGGTATGCGACATGACTTATTTGACTTAATTAAAAACATTGTCCTTGTTGTATTTGGATACCAATTTGCAAGTAACCAATCAAACAGTAAAGATGAAATAGACGAAGATAAAAAATGAAGAATTTTTTAATATCATTTGCATTTTTATTTGCATTCACTATATCAGCACAAGACACTACACAGAATCATAATTATATTTCTGTAGGAACTGGTGCGAATTTTAACTCACCAATAAAAGATTGGCAACAACTTTTAGGAGCTTCTGTTGAATATGGAAGATACTTTAAGTCTGGAATTTCTTTAGGAGTTAATTTTGGATACTGGTCATTGGCTAAAGGAAATGCTTATAATGGCGTTAAAATCACATATCCTCTTTTATCAAGAGAGGGTTATTCATTTTCTTTAAGTGGTGGGGTTAATTATTTTTATACATATAAAGATTTACTTTTTGAGTATGATTTAAACACAAACATATTCCTTAAAAATGATTACTCACTTAACCTTAGTTACAGTTACCAAAGTGGTTTAGGATATGACCGAGTACAAAGTTTTAACATAGGGATTGACAAAAATTTTTAACAAAAAAATAAAAAACCTTTATCTACTGACTTTACTAAATACATTATTAAAGGTTAGTTAGTATTTATATATAAACAAATATTATGGCAGAGAATACAACCCCAATATCGGGATTTGCGGACACATTCTTATCTAAATTAAAAGAACAATCTTTTGTAATTTTACTTATGTTAGGTGTAATTTATTATCAACATCGTATGATGGAAGAAAGAGTTTCATTTTGGCAAGTACAATACGAAGAAAAAGATCAACTTATAGATAAAACTGCCAAAGAAGATAAAGAAATACTCTTACAAAGAATAAACTATCTCCAAGATCAAAGAGACAAATATGTTGAGGATGCAATAAATGAATTAAAAGATAAATAAATTAAAAATGAAAAAACACGCACACATCAAACACAACGAAACCGCCGAAACACATTCTGATGAAACCTCAGGTGGTGCATCATTTGATAATACAACTACTGCATCCGCAGGAATAGAAACAGGAGATGAAAATGCCTCAATTGGTATTGAAGCGTCCGCTAAAACTGGAACAGAGGCATCAGTAGATGGTGGATTAGATGGTAATAACGTTTATGTGGAGGCCAGTTATTCAGATACAACTGAAGTTCATGTAACAGTAGAAGGTCAGGCTAACGCAGAAGGATTCGGAGTTAGTGGTACTGTAGATGCTTACGCTAAAACAGGAAATGAAGCAAGTTTAGAAGTAAGGGCTGGTGATGAAGGAGTGGTTGCAAATGGAAGTGTATCGGCAGGAAGTTCAGTTGGTGTCGATGGTGAAGGAACTTTAGATTTAAGAGAAGGTTCAGTAACCGCAGGTGCCGGTGTATCAGTTGGAGAACAAGTTGGTGTTGGTGGTGGTGGTGAAGCTACTTATGTGGATGGTGTCGCAACTGTCGGAGTTAGTGGTGAAGTGGCAGTTTTACTTGGTGTTGATGTTGATCTAAGCGTTAGTGTTGATACGAATCAAATCGCTGAAGACGCAAGACTGGCGGCTGAACAATCAGAACGTGCTGCGGCAGAAGCGAAAGAATTGGCTGAATCGACACAAAGAGAATCTGAACGACTTGCAAAAATAGCCCAAGAAGAAACTGAAAGAAAGGCGAGAGAAGCTCAAGAAGAACTTGACAGACAATCCAAAGCGGCTAAAGAAGAAAGTGATAGATTGGCAAGAATTGCACAGGAAGAACTTGACAGACAAGCAAGAGCGGCACAAGAAGAACTTGACAGACAAGCAAGAGCGGCACAAGATGAACTTAATAGACAAGCGAGAGCGGCACAAGATGAACTTGATAGACAGGCAAGAGACGCTCAAGATGCGTTAAATAGAGCCGCAGAAGACGCTAAAAAATCAAAATGGAATCCTAAAAATTGGTTTTAATAATCAAAACCATAGTTGATTTAATAATTTAAATTATTTATACTTTTTAGGTATTAATAAATTATAAATTAATGTCAAATAAAAAACCTGATAGTTATGTTGAAAACGCATCTCTTCTAACTTATGGGAGTAACATTGGGGCACCTGCAATACATGTTCCTAATATGGAAAGTTGGAAACAACCAAGAGTGATTCACGTTAACCAACAATTCCAAGATAAAGTTGAGGAATTAAAGAATGAATATCAAAAACTAATTGACGAATACAAGTGGAATGACTTGGTTTATAAGGCAAAGTTTAGTTTTGAACCTGTGATTGGAAAAATATATCATCTTTACTATGGATTAAACAAAAAAATTTTTCTATCCTTAATAGGACCAAATGAATGGAATCGTGAACACATTGGGTCTTTTAAATATAATCACGACAATAAATGGATTAAAATAGATTAAAATGTTTTACAAATTAAAATACAAATTATTAAAATATGTTTTATTAAAATTAAAAAAATGAAAGAAAAAAGAGTTAATTTTATTGGGAATTTTTTTCCTGGTGTTGGGTTAGGGATTGTCATATCCTATGAAAATAAATATATTTACGTTATGGGGGCAATACCATTTTACCAATTTTATTTAGATATAAAAATAATAAAATGACAGACCAAGAAATTATAAAATACGGAGAAATTCAATACCTCAAAGGTAGGATAGATGAATTACATAAAGCATTACCAACGATCACAAATTTAGAAAGAAAAAGAAAATTAGACCAAAGGGTTGAAAAATACTTTTTAAAACTAAAAAAAGTTGATGAGGTTTCATATCATTTATATAATGTTGAGTTATTGAATAGATACAAATCAAAAGAAAAATCTAAATTAGAAATTAAAGACTTGTTAGAACAAATACTAATTAACGAAACAATTCTAAATGAGGATATAAAACAAAGAATACAACAACAAATTAACAATTATTGAGTTAATGTTAGTTATGGTATATTTATAATAATAAAACTATAAATTATGGGCAATTTTAATCTTACCGAAAAATTAAAAGAAGAATTAAAAAAAAGAAATCTTTGGGAACAAGATGATGATGAGGACGATGATGATGAGGACGATGATGATGAGGACGATGATGATGAGGACGATAATGACAATGAAGAGGATGACGACAACGAAGAAGATACTGAATCTTCCAATCATAACGAAGATTTCTGTGATATGGCTTGTCAAATATTACACTCTCAAAAACAAGCTCACATTTTTCATTTAGGAACAAAGTCATTTGCAGAACACATGGCCCTTAATGGTTATTATAGTGAAATAGACGAACTTATTGACGGTATTATTGAATCTTATCAAGGTAAATACGGTCTTTTAACTAATTACAAATCATTTAAGAATCAATCTTATAAAAACAAAAACCAAGTATTAAAATACTTTACAAGTTTATTGAATACTATTGAAGAAAAAAGAGATTGTTGTGACGATAGTTATATTCAAAATCAAATTGATACTGTTCAGGAGTTGATTTATTCAACTATGTATAAGTTGAAATTCTTACAGTGATAATTCACGACTGTATATAACAAAACCATTTTTAAACCTGTCCAATTCGACATCTAGATCCAAGTTGTAAAAGAAATCTTCTATAGTATTAGTTGCAACATAATCTGATTCTATAAAAAAGGGCTGTTTTAAAACAACTGATTCATATTTGGACAATTCAAAAGGAGAATTAGAAATTAGTTTATCAAATTTGTTTGTGGTATATATGTTATGTTTATTTTCCTCATACTCCATAATATCAGTTTCAATATCTCCATTACCATTGCAGTAATCACAATCGTAATATCCGTCTCCATCACACTGATTACACATTTCATTACCACTACCACTACATTCAGAACAATCTTGAGTACCATCGCCATCACAACTATAACAAGCGTTTCCTTCCTCGTCTTCACCTGAACCACCACAATCGCCACAATCTTCACTGCCATTTCCACCACATGTTCGACAACTTACATTACCATCTCCACCACAACTATCACATTCTTCCCTTCCACTACCATTACAATCAGGACATTCATCAGTAATATATCCGCTTTGATCAAATACGTAGAATTGATAACCTTTTAGATTTTTTAAAACATACTCTAACGATTTAACGGCATCATTTGTTTTGTGATAATAAAATATTGAAAAAAACAAATATAATTCTTCAGAACCATTTAATTTAGAAAGATATGGTCTTAAAAAATCGTCATTATGTATTTCTCTTTTAATTTGATAAACATGGTCAAATAAATCAGATTTGTTGGAGTCTTTTAATGCCTTGTGAAGTTGCTTAGTAAATTTTAAAAGTAAAAGAATTTTATTTGGATCCATTATTAATTTCTTTTTTAAAATAAATAGTTTATTTTTAGTAATAATACAATAAAAAATTATCAATTAAACAATAGTATGGCGCATCCAATTTTACATGCAAAAAGTTCTGCCAAAAAATTTGGTGGAAAGTGGGAAGATTATATCCATATTCATAACTGGTTAGACGAAACCAAAGGATGGTATGGACATTCATTACATAGAGCATTCAGACACCATTCAGAAGGAATATTTGAGATGGAACAAAGATTCGGTTCAGAGTTTAAAAACAGTGACGGGAAAACCGTTTATACAAGATATGCCGGTGAACAACATGTTAAAGAAGATTGTGATGGAATCATACCATCAGCGTCAGATTGGATGAAGATATTAATATCTGGTGAAAGACCAACATGGGTAACTAGAACAAAAAAGTTAGAGTTTGAAGATTAAAGGTATTTATTAAATAAAAGTTTACATGGAACTAACAGAAAAACAAAAAAAGGATCTTAATAGTTTTTCACTAATCTTGAATTCATTAAACATGGAAGATGGTGTTGAATGGTCTTATAGGTATTATGGCGAGTGGGAAGATGATGAACCTATGGGGCCATATTATAATAATAGAGATGTAAGTTCTGAGTTAAATTTTTTACCTGGATCAATAGGGGAATTATTTGAAGAAATAAAAGAAAATTTTGATACGGGTAACTTCTACAATGAATACTATGATAATGAAAACGGAACTTTAACTTTTATACTTAATGCCGAAAAAAAAGAAATTATAATCAACTATGATTATTATGACATGATTACTGAAGAGAGTAACATAGAAAAAAACTTTTCAGATTTCTCAAATGTAACGGCTGGTTGGAGAGGTGAGGAAAGAGCAGTAAAAACTTTAACAAACCAAAATGTTGTTAATGAATTAATTAAACAATATAGTAGTTTTTGTAAATTAAGATATGATGGGGGTGGTGATAGTGGTTGGATTGAAGATGAAATTGAAACTGAAAATGGAATTACAAAAATTAAAAAAGAAACAGATGATGATGTTGATGGGATTGAGACAAATTTAGAAACCATATCATACGATTTACTTGAACTTTATTATGGTGGTTGGGAAATAAATGAAGGATCTAGCGGATCAATTAATTATAATTTCCAAGAACAAAAAGTGATGATGACACATTACCAAAATGTTGAATCAACGGAATTAGAACATTACATGACCTTAAAATTTTAATAATGGATAAATTAATAAGAGAAAATATAGAAAGAATTAAAAGTTTAATGATTGAGTCTGATGATAAATCTGGATATAACTTTTGTGAAAGATTTGCAGGAAATAAACAAAAAATGTTGCTTTGTAAAAAAATTGGAACATTAAAAAGTAATCTTCATAAAGACGAAGGTATTGGATTAAAAAAGATAATAAATAGAAAAATTTATGAATTAGGAACCGAAATCCCAAAGGACTTACAAACTAAATTTATTGAAGGATCCGAATTATTACAATCGTTAGGTAAAATATCAGAAACAGAAAAAAACAATTTTATTGATAAAAGAGTTAAAGGTGGTAGATTGGTTTATTTAAATGGTGATTGGCAACCAATTAATAAGTTGAACACAAACTATTATGATTTAGCTGAACTACTTACAGATCTTATTTATAAAGGTGGTGATAGATCAAAAGACATAATTCGAGAAATTATAAATGACCCAAACAATGCTTTGACAAAAATTAAACCATATTTGGAAAAATTATTAGCAAAATACTTTAAAGATGTTGGAGAACTTTTAAACTATACCAAGAATATACAAAGAACTACTGCCATTGGAGAAAGTGCTGAACAAAGAGTTAAAGAGCATTTACAAGACAAAGGATTCAAAGTGGAATATGAAGGTGGTAATGGAGATTTAATTGATATGGTCTTTGGAACAGATTTAATTATGTCACATCCTGATTTTGGAACCAAAACAATTCAAATAAAAGCTAGTGAAAAAGCATATGACCAAGATTACAAATATGTTGATTGGATAATAATTGCAACACCTTTCACTATTTATGATAATAAAACTAAAGAAAAAATTCAGTTGTGAATCAAGAAATACCTAATAGATTACTTAGACGAGGAGTAGAGTTAGAAAAGATTGGTGATATGATAGAATATCAAACAGAAATACAAGACCCTTGTGATCTTGATGATGAAGAAGATTATGCCGATTTTTGTATGGGACAAGCACTTCGTTTTTATTACTGTGATGAAGGTTATTGTGATGAAGATGATGAAGATTATGTAAAACCATCACCAGCAATGGTAGAAGTTAGAGATGAGGTTGAAGAATATATACAAAAAAAATATTACGACTATTTGGTTGAAATATATAATGACATAAGTGATGATTGCGAGTAATGAAAATATTATTAACAGAAAAACAGGCAGATAGAATATTCAACGACAAAATTGAATGTAAGAAGTGTGAACACTCTTGGAAAAAAGAAGATGATGATTCACATCCATATCTTTGTCATGATTGTGGTTGGGATCAAAAAAAAGATGATTACGATAAAGAAAACCTATTCAAGTTTTGGAAAAATAAATTATCCAAAGAACCAATTGACGAAAAATGGTCAAAAGAGTATAAAAAGTCAATAAATTGTAATAACCCAAAAGGTTTTAGTCAAAGAGCTCATTGTGAAGGTAGAAAAAAAAGAAAAAGTTAATTTCATAATCACCTGTTTTAACAGAGAAGATTATTGGAAATATCTTAAACACATTCTTGATAATTATAAATCTATAGAATCAAATTACATTATTACTTATAATGGTGTGGATAATGAATTTCCTGCGGTTCATGTAGGAGAAAATAGAGGACACCAATTAGGTGAATATGATTGTATTATTAAAGGTTATGAATCTTTAACCCCAATCTCACATAGATGGATAAAATTATCTGTTGATTCATGGTTATTGGATGAAGAAAAAATTTTAAATATTTTTAATGACATGGAGAAAAAAAAACTTGGATATGCGGGACAATTTTGGAATCCTGATAATCAAGATATATCAACAGATATTATGTTTGTGGACACAAGATTTGGTAATATTTTTGAAATTATGAAAAATAATACTTTTAAAATTTATAATAAAAAAAATAAGATGGAAAAATATGTTTATAATTTGTTAATTAATAATAATATAAAAATTCATTTTATATCTGAAAGATATCCGGTTCATTTTGATAATAGGGAAAAATGCGTAAAACTTGGATGGACAATGGACCACAATCTTGATAAAAATATTGAGTTTTATAATAAATTCAAAAAAAATAATAATTATGAATAAAATTACTTTTATAATACCATCAATAAACAGACCTTCACTAGTAAATTCTATAAAATCATTATTAAATCAAACTAACCCAAATTGGGAATGTATTATTGTTTATGATGGAGTTGAAGGTCCTGAATTTGACGATGAAAGAATTAAAACAATGAAAATCAAAAAAATTGGTAAAAAAGGTGAGGGTCATGGAAACGCAGGTTTGGTTAGAAATGAAGCAATAAAAATTATTGAAACAGAATGGATCGCATTTCTAGACGATGATGACACTATAGATTCAAATTACGTTCACACATTATTTGAAAAATACTCAAATTTTGATTTTGTGGTTTGGAGAATGAAAAACAAAAAAGGAAAAATTTATCCAGATGTATCTATAAATGAACTTTTGATAGATAAAGTTGGTATATCAATTTCATTTAAACGTATAATTGAGGATAAATTGTTTAAAAACAATGGAGATCATGAAGATTTTGAATTTGTAAACAATCTACAAAAACAAACAAAGAATTTTTTTATAACCCCGGAAATATATTACAACATTAGACATTAATTTGTGTTTATAAAAAATATTGTTAGATTATGATTATTAAAAATAGAATATATGTTGATAGAACAGAATGTTAATTATGCTTTAGGTAATTTTATTATGTTAACTCCTGGCATAAAAAGACTTTCTGAAAAAATTAATAATAAAATAGACGTATATTTTACAATTCCTTATGTTAAAGAATGTTTTATGGATTGTGAATTTATAAATCATGTGGATTTATTATATGAAAAACCATCTTTTTCATCAAAAATGGTCAACAGAGAGATTCCTGACTATAAATTTATGTTTAATAAAATGAATGGAGAAGATTGGAGTGAAAAATATCACACATATGTTGATATCGTAAAAGAAATCCCAAAACATGAAGAAAAATATCTTTTACTTTTAAATGGTTTGGGAGGACTATCATTAAATGATAATGATCCTAAACCAAAATGGTATGGTAAAAAAGAAATGACAGAAGAAATTTTTTATAATATTAAAAAATTCAGTAAACTTCCAATCTATTTTACCGGATCTGAATCAGATATCAAACAAAATCCTTGGGTTAAAAAAATATGTGATAAAATTGAAATTGGTGATATTAGAAAATCTTTATCATTAGTTAGAGATGCCGAAAAAATAATATCTAATGACACAGGTTTATCTCATTGTGCTGGCGCAATGAATAAAGATATTTTAATTTTATGGAAAGATACTCCGTTTGTTAAAAATCAAAATCCAGGAAAAAACACAAAATATTCTAAAAAAGATGAGTGGAATAAACATATAGAAAATTATTTATTATGAAGCATTCAATTATTGTAACCGGATATAATTGTGATTTATATGTTGAAGAGTGCATTAATTCATTATTATCGCAAACATATCAGTCGTTTGAAATATTAATTTATAATGATGGTAGTGATGATAAAACATTAGAAATCCTCAAAAAATTTGAAAACAACCCCAAAATAAAAATATTCAATAACAAAGTAAATAGAGGCGCTTTATTTGGTAGATTTAATTTAAATAAAATTGCAACTGGAGAAATTATTTCTTTTGTTGGTTTAGATGATTTACTATCCCCAAATGCTTTGGAAGTTTTAAACTTATATTATAAAAAAAATATTAAAATGTCATATGGTAATTGGATTGATTATGATAGTAATTTAGTTAATAACATTCAAGAATATTCTAACGATGTTTTTGTTAATAAATTATTTAGAAAATCAAAATGGAGGGCAACCGCATTAAACACATTTAGAAAAACATTATTAGATTCCATTCCTGAAGAAATATTAAAATATAATGGTGATTTTTTTAAAAATTGCACTGATTTAGCATATAGTTTTCCATGTTTAGAACAATGTAATAAAGATGAGGTGGCGGTTATAAAAGAACCTATATATATTTATAGGTCTAAACATCCTAACACTACTTTAAACAGATTAGGTAAACAAAATAAGAGTGAAATTAGAGAATATTTAAAAAATCAAAATATATTTATTAATGTATAATTTATGGAAAAAAATAATTATGATTTTTGTGTTGTTATAACAACCTACAATAGAGAACAGGAATTAAAAAAATTATTAAACGATATTTTTTTAAATAATCCATATAATATTTTAGTTTTGGTTTTTGATGATGGTAGTGATAAAATTTATGACCTTTCTGATTATAACCTAAAATATGTTAAATTTTTAAATAACCATGGCAAAAAAAAGTTTTGGATGATGGTTGATAAAATCTTTAATTACTGTAAAAACATTAAAAGTGAATATTTTGTGTTTCTTCAAGATGATCAAAGAATAAGTGATTTTTTTTTTAAAAAAAGCATGGAAAAATTTGAAAACATAATCGACCCAAAAAAAATCTCCTTAGAATTGAGAACGGACTCAAGAACTACAAGAAGTAATTGGACAAACTTTGAACCAATACCAATGGGGGATTATATTAAAACTCAATGGGTTGAGTTAGATTTTATTTGTAAGTATGATTTTTTTAAAACTTTGAATTTTACGGTAGATCCAATAAATGAATCGAGATGGAAAAAAAATCCAAATTTAAGCACTGGAGTTGGTCATCAATTATCCACAAGATTAAACAAAATGGGATTTTCAATGTATCATGTTAAAAATTCACTTATATCTCACGGTATGTTAGAATCAAAACTTTTTTATGAACTTAGAAAAAAAGAAAAATTAATAAGTAAAATTGACAATAATGGATAAAATATATTGTAATGTATCTAGTTTTAATAGAAAAAAAACTTTGATTAAAACTATTGAATCAATTTACGACCAATGTGATGTAATAAACGTTGCGTTAAACAATTATGATGAAATACCTCAGGAGTTATATGATAACAAAATTAATATTTTTATAACAAATAATGAAAAAGGAGATGCATACAAATTTATAGACTTAACAAATTCAAACGGTTATTTTTTTACAATGGACGATGATTTGGTTTATTGTCAAGATTATGTAAAAAATATGGTAGATAATGTAGAAAAATATGGTAGAAAAAACATCATAACATTACACGGAAGATCCTTTAAGAAATTTCCAATCAGATCCTATTATAATGACACCACTAAAGTTTATCATTTTTCCAATCAACTCGATAAAGATTTAAACGTAAATGTTGGGGGTACAGGTGTCATGGCTTTTCATACTGAATTATTCAAAGTAGATATTAATTTTTTTGAGAAACCAAACATGGCAGATATATGGATTGCGGCTATTGCAAAAAAAAAATCAATACCAATAACTTGTGTCAAACACACATCAAAAGATGTGATACAACAAGATATTAACGAATCTATATACAGTATACACCAAAAAAACGATTTAATACAAACACAAGTTTTAAATTATATTTTTGATTCTAAAATAAATCTTGAAGATTTAAAAAATTTAAAAGTTTTTGAACAAACTACCAATACGCCAATTACACCACCACACGAACAGGTAAAAATTATAAAAACTTTAGAGAAAACTCAAAAAAAAATAAATTACGAAAAAATAAATTCTATTTTTAATTTTAATAACCCAAATATTGTTTCAAAAGAAAAACAAGAAAAACAAATTATAAATTTAAAATTAAACACAAGTACTCATTCAAAAATGTTTCCAAAAAAGAAAAAAAGATGAGTCTAAGTGTTATTATACCAACATTTAATAATGTTGAATTTCTGTCAGAATTATTTGACTCAATAAAAAAAAGTAATTTTGATGGAGAATATGAAGTTTTAATTGGAATTGATTCTTGTAAAGACACTTTGAAATATATATATGAAAATGAATTTCCTAATAATTTTAATTTTTTCTTTTTTTTGGAAAATAAAGGGCCTTATTTGATGAAAAACACATTAACAGAATTATCAAAATACGATAAACTCTTTTTTTTTGATTCTGACGATATAATGATGCCAGACTTATTAAGAGAAGTAAACCTTCAACTAAATAATTATGATGTTATTAAACCTAAGTACATTGATTTTGTAGAAAAAGATGGTGTTAAAGAATTTGTTGGAAAAAAGGTAACTTTTGGTGAGGGTGTTTTTGGGATTAAAAAAACATTGTTTTTAGAAATGAATGGGTTTGAAGGATGGAAAGTTGCTGCTGATTCAGATTTTATGGGTAGATTGTATAAGACAAATAAGAAAATATTACATACATCACATATTCTTTTTCACAGAAGAATTCACCCAAATTCATTAACTATTCATCCAGAAACTGGATTATCGTCATTTCTTAGGGCCGGATATTTTAATAAAAGTAAAAGAAAAACTATAAAAGATTATTCAAACAAAGAATTTTTAAAATCGGAATATAAAATTGTTGATTTAATAAAACAAAATCTTTCGTTGTCTTATGAAGAAATTGTTACTGATGAAATTAAAAGTGAGTATGAAGAAAAAAAAATAAAACACCAATCAATTTCTGATGTTTTTTCTAATGATCCCAAAGAAACTAAGTTAAGATCAACACAAAAACAAATAGATTATACTCAAATAAATAAAAACACCAATCATATGTTGTCCTCTAATTTAAACAACGCATTAAAAAAGGCTAAATTAGAAAATATTAAAAAAAATCACCGTCGTTAAGATTTTTTTGCTTATATTTGTTCTATGAACAACACAAACAAAATAGGACATGTAATAAAGGATGATCACATCAAAAAAGTTAAAAAACTTTTTAAGAAAAAATTAATTAAATGTGATGGTAAAGTTTGGGGCAAAAAAATTCAAATTGAAATAACTAATGTCAGAAAATACAGACAAGGATATTACTTAAGCAAAGAGATTGTGCGTTACTGTTATGAGTTAGATGTTAAAGTTAAATTTACAGATGAATTTGGTGTTTCTGAATCTTGGGTTAACAACAATAAAAGGGGTATTAATAATCGAGTTAGAAACTGGACTAATGAGAAATTACTACAAGACGAATTACAGTTTTTTGGAATTGAAAACATTTGCGTGTCAAAGATTCAATATGTTTAGAGTTCTTTTATATTTATTGATATGAAAGTGTCATTAACAGAAGAACAACTTAGATCATTCAATAATAGACTTATTTATGAAGGTATTTTGGACGACATGGTTTTCAAAATATCTTTAATTGTTGAGGACGGTAAAACCGAACCTGACATGGAGTGGGATTTCACCAATGTTAAAAAAGATATAGATAAATCAAAGTTATGGGTTAAAACAAAAGAAGATGCGATCCAATACGTTGAAAGTGTTGTGGATAAAATTAAAAATATTCCACCTGAATTAAGAAAAAAAATCTTAAAATATGTAATATATTCTTTTATTGGATTACTTTCAATTAAACAACTAAATAAAATGGTTGAACCAGTTGTAAAAAAGGCTGATCAAATTGAGAAAGAAACAATCGAAAAAATTATTTCACTAAGAATTAGAAAATCAAGTCCGGAACTATATGAACACATGAGATATGAAGAAGGTTCCATAACAAAAAAAGGAGAACCTGTTTTGGTTGCCTATAATCTTGGTGATGGGGCATACACTATTGGTTATGGTCACGCAATATTTAGAGGTGAAAATGAAGGGTATGAATTCCTACCGAATTATAATAAAATAATACCAGGTAGGACTAAAATAACTAAAGATCAAGCGGAGATATTACTTAAAGACGATATTAGTGATTCCGAAGCAATAATAAATAAAATTCTTAATAAATGGGAAACAGAAGGTATTAAAATTAAGGTTAGTCAAGGAATGTATAATGCTATGGTATCAATGGCATATAATATGGGTCCTGGTATTGCAAAAAGTGATTTTATTAAATCTTTAAAATCGGGTAATACATATTTGGCGGCAGAACAAATATTAACGACAAGTTCAAACATGTTTAAAAAATTCCCTGGTCTTGAAACAAGAAGAATGAGGGAATATAAAATGTTTACATCATGAATAAAGAAAAAATATTAAAATTATTTAAAAACTTTGTGGGTGAAGAGGTAAACATTTTTGGACTTCAATGTATTCCTGTTGGGGTTGGTGAATATGGTTCACATAATTCTATTATGGGTACCGGATGGAATCCAAATCCATATCATCAAATTCACTTTAAAATAAAAAATCCAAATAATGTTTCTTATTTTTATGCAATAATTTATGAAGAGTTATTAGAATTATCAGAAGAATTTACTCAATATATTAGTATTAAACTAAGACCAAATATAATATGGGAGGACTCACAACCAAAATTTTATCTTAACGACGAAACAAGAAACAAAATACAAAAAGTTTTTGACTCTGTAAAAGAAATTAAATTTACAACAGGAAATTTAGATGTTGGATATAAAGAATATGTTATTGAAATAAATTCAATTGGTTTTAACAATAAACATTTTGATCTTGAATCATTTTATCTCCAAAACAAGGTTGTTCCAATATCTGCAACAAAAAATGGCGAAAATGTTGATGTGAGTGAGGCTATTTACGAATATATAGATGAGTTTTTACCTAAAGTGGAAACTTACTATGAGTCAGAAGAATATTATAAAAAAATAGATTCGATAATTACCAAACATCCACTTTTAAATGCAGATTATATTGCGACTTATTACGATACAAAGTTTATCCAATAACTTTCTTTGATCTTTTTTGTCGGTGAAAAGTAATCACGAATCGGTGAACTTCATTTTGAATCTCAGCCAACAAAAACCCAAACTCACTTCTTGGAATATCAAAACTTGACCCATCAATCTTGTGAATTGTTTGAGACTGGTGTTTGTCGTTTTTAGAAATGGAGATCAAATCAATAGAAGATAACAACCCAAGAGACTCAAATACTTTTTTTGCAACACCCAACTGACCTTTACCGCCATCAATAACAACAAGTGAAGGTAACTCTTGTTTCTCATCCAAAAGTCTTTTGAAACGACGATTTAATACCTCAGTAAATGATGCGTAGTCATCAGGACCCTCAACAGTTTTGATATTGAACTTACGATAGTTTGACTTATCGGTCTTACCATTCTTGTAACGAACAAGAGCAGATACCTGACAGTCACCGGCGGTGTGAGAGTTATCAAACGCCTCAATCAAAGTAGGAACATTCAATAAACCAAATTGTTCTTTGAAAGATCTTGAAATACCACAATACTTTCTAACACGAAACGACTCAAGTTTTTTCTCTAACAAATCAACAACATCCATTCTGTTTTTTAAGTTCTGAGAAATCTCAAACTCCATTTGTTCAGAATGATACTTCATAAACTTCCTCAAACGATTTCGAACCTTGTCAAACTGAAAAGAAAATACATCTCTCATCTCACTTACAATCTTTAAGTAAGAAAACTTCTGAATTGAGGAAACACAAGGAGCATTACAACGACCAAGATGAAATTCCAAACAAGTTTTGAACTTTTCATTTTGAATATTTTCTTCAGTCAAGTTATAAGAACAAGATCTAAGATTGAAAATGTCATGAACCATTTCATAGATCTCATAACAAGAGTTGGAACTTGTAGATTCCAAAAGAACCTCACCAATAAAATTAGAAGGGTTACAAACCAAAAGTCTTGGGAACTCATCCGAACTCAAAGTAATAAACCAACGACGAGAACGATCATCTTTTGCTTTGATATTGTATTTTGGTTTGTGTGATTTGATAAGTTCGTCTTCCAACAAAAGAGCTTGAGACTCATCATAAGTTGTCATGAACTCAACATCACGAATCTCATTTACCAAGAAAGTTGTCTTTTTATCTTTGTGGTTTTTTTGAAAGTAAGACTTAACTCGTTTAGGTAAAAACTTTGACTTACCTACATATATGATCTGACCCTTCTCGTTTTTGAAAAGGTAACAGCCACTAGATTGGGGTATGTTTAAAAGTTTGTCTGTAATCATAATACAAATATAGTGATTTTTTATGTTAATTTTAAATAAAAATTTAAAATTAATTACATATTTTTTAAAATCACTTCTAAAGTATAGATGGACTCACGATCTTGTTTAGTTTTAAATTCTTTAGATTTAAGATAGTTTAAACTATCAACTAATTCATCTCTCTTTGATTTAGGTTTTGTTATTACTTGGACATCCTCATAATCATCATAATCGTCGTCATTATCGTCATCGTCAACTAAATCGTTCATCCACGAACTAATATCTAAATCGGCGGTTTTTAATTCGTCGTATAACCAATAAATATTATCTTCAGAGTTAGAAGGTATTACATTAGTTATTTCGTTGTTCTCATCTTCTGGTTTAAGATCAAAGAACTCATAAACTCGGTCATTAATTTTTTTCATCATCATGTTACAAATATACAAATATTTTTTAAACCAACTATTATATATTTAATTTTTTTTAAAGTATTTATATAATATGAAAGATCTTGTAATACAAATATTAACAGAAGAATCAAAAAAATTAATTTTTGAGTCTGGCATTAGAAACATAAAAGAATTATCTAAAAGATATCCTAAGGCAAAAATATATTTTCATCAGGATTTGGATGGTGTTACTACCGCTTTAGGTATGAAAAACTACTTAGAACAAAATGGAATCAAAGTGGTTGACTCTGAAATTATTCAATATGGTGATAAGGAATTTGCAATTAAAAAATTAGATGCCGAAGGTGATGTTATGCCGGTGTTAGTTGATTTTGCTCATGGTAAACCAATGTTTGTTATACATACTGACCACCACGATACACAAGCTGGGGTAGAACAAGGAACATCAACTAATTTTAAAGCGTCAAGATCAAACGTTGAGACGATATCTCAAACCGTATCACCAAACGACATTTTTCCATCAGACGATATAACTTTAATTTCTACTGTTGATTCAGCGAACTACGCACAATACGATATAACACCAGAAGAGGTAATGAATTATTTGTTTAAGGTAGATAAAGATCAATCACTACAAAAAAACAAAATGGTTATGGGAATGGTAACCAATAAATTATTATTGGCATTTAAAAACAAACCAAAATTTTTAGAAAATATCGTAATGAATGCAAATCCATCACTATTAAGTATTTTGATGTATATTAAATCTCAAATTAAAGACAGTGGATATGCTGATGTGGACACATTAGAAAAAAATAAAGAGATGTATGTCCAATCAATGAAGATAAATAAGAATGTTAAAGTTGATGATGGGATAATAGTTCAATATGGTGGTGGTAGCATGATGAAACCAGGATCATATGATAGATATACTCCATTCAGAAATAATCCTGATGCTGACTTCTTGGTTATTGCTTGGCCCTTAGGGTTGGTACAAGCGTCTTGTAATCCATTTAAGAAAGAAAGAGCACTTAAAGGTGTAAACTTAGGTGAGATTAAAGATGAGGTTTTAAACAAGTGGAAATCACAATTACAAAATAAAGACATTCCTTTGTCCACAATTAAATGGATATCTGAATCAGGAAAAAGTTTTAATGAAGAATCTGTTGGTTTTACATTTAAAGACTTTAATGCTTTGTATGGAAAAGAATTTAAAAGAATGGATGATGGTGAAAAAATATTAAACGATATTGATGTTGTAATGAAAAAACCATTTAATGAATTGACACAAAACGAAATGAAAATGTTGGACTCAATTAGTGTAAACGCTTGGGATTTAATTAAATCAAATAGTGGGGGACATAAATGTATTACCAATATTTCAGGATTGTCTTATTTAGGTAGATCTAAACGACCACCTGAAGGTAAATATAAATATAATTCTGAATCTGATGACTCTCCATATGTTAAATTTACTAAAATGATACAAAATGAATTTGCAAGAATTCTTAAAGAAAAAATTAAAGAAACTAATAATGTTAATGAAAATTACAACTTAATTAGAAAAAAAGATTTAATTCCAAGTCAGATTAATTACAAAGCAATAAAAAAAATATTAATAAAAGAAGAAACATTTGGGGCTACTTGGAAATCACCAATTCCAGGAGACGCCGATTTACTTCATGCATTTGAAAGACGAAAATCTGACAAACAAGGGGCTCTTATTGGAACCCAAATTGAGGAAAAACTAAAAGAACTTTATGATACTGGAATTAACCCTGACATAACTGATTTAAAGTTAAATGTAGATTCTAAAAACTCTACGGTAACGTGGAGTGCAACTATTGGTCCTAGTGCTGATGGTAAAGCATACATGGGAATTTCAACAAGAGGATCTACTGGTGGTAGTTCAGAAAAACGAGCTTTAGATCAAGTAGGTCCTTTAAAACAACAATTAAGTTCAAAAGGATATCAAGACATAACACCAATAACTTTTGACGGAAAAGACCATTTTGTAAATCCATCTGGTAATAAAATTCACCAATACTTTTTCAAATATACAGACCCAAATAAATATCCGTCTCACCCAACTAAAGGTGGTTTGAATGTCAGTGACACTAATACATCTTTAACAACAAACTCATCAGAAAATGATTTATTTGGTATAAAAGGTATTTTAGACAAAATTAAAGGAAAATTATTCAAAAACAAAACAAACACAACAAGTGGTAACACAACAACTAATGACACAACAAGTAGTGGTACAACAAGTAGTAACACAACTACAGATTCCAATTTTAAAACAATGACAAAAAAAGTAATTGCAAATTTTGAAGGAGGATATTGGAATCCATTTTGTCCGCACCCAACTAGTCGTATGGGTAAATCAACTGAGACCATGTTTGGTTTGGATAGGTATAATGGTAATATTGAAAGCACTGATAAAGGAAAAGAATTTTTTAAGATTATAGACGATGAAAAAATAGCGGCTGGGGCTACATCTAGTGGTGAAGGTAAAGACATGAAATGGACAAACATGGGTAATTTTTGTAAAAAATGGAAATGGCTATATAGAGGTGGAGATAAAAAAGAAAAATTAGAAGATCTTGCAACTGAAATTATGGAAAAATACTTTAATAAAAATATGGATAAGTATATTAAAGACCCTAAGACCAAAGAAAAAATTAGGGGAAATAAAGCATTATTAGTGCATATGTCATACGCAAGTTGGAATGGACCTGGATTCTTTAAAAAATTTGGAAGAAAATTAGAAGACGCAGTAAAAGATGGAAAATCCGATAAAGAATTAGTAGATGTTGCCATCCAATCAAGATTAGATACTGGATTAAACCAAAGTAAAGTAATAGCGGACCTTCAAAATCCTGATGGGATGAAAACGGCTTAAATAATATATTGTAATTTTTTATGTTACCAAAAAGTTAAGTTTGATTCTAAAAATATGTTTAAGTAAATTTATAACTATCTATTAATAAAAATAATTGTGGTTTTAATTTTATTAGTAGTGTTGTCTTTAGTTTTAATAATTTTAAAAGATCGTAAAGATTATTTTAAGTATAAAAAAAAATATGGAGTTATCAAATCTCGTAACAATTGTAATACCTTGTAAAAACGAAAAGGATATTATATTAAAAACGTTGGACCTATTAAACTATCAGGTTGATATACATAATGTTAAAGTTGTTGTATGCGATGCATCAACTGATGGTGTAACAAAACTTAACCTATTGGGTAGATTAGAATATGAACATAATTCAGATATGTTTGATTTACATTTAACTGAGGGCGGACTTCCATCAATAGCAAGAAACAAAGGATTCAAACTTGTGACAACACCATACGTATTATTTATGGATTCCGATGTATTCTTATTAGATCCAAAGGTATTAATAAGATCGTTAATAAAGATAAAAAAATACAATTTAGATCTAGTAACAACAAAGTTCCGTTCAGACAATGGAAAATATAATTACGTGTATAAGGCGTTTGACTTAATACAAGCACTTTCCAAGTGGTCAACACCATTCTGTTTAGGTGGATATATGTTAGTTCGTTCAGAGACTTTTAAATCAATCGGAGGTTTTGATGAAGAGATTAAAGTTGCTGAAGACTATATGTTCTCAAAACAAATCAAACCAAAGAAGTTCGGGAGAATAAACAATATTGTATTTACACCACCAAGACGATTTGAGAATAAAGGTGTGATGTATATGTTAAGACTTATGTTATCATCATTCTTCAATAACAACAATAAAGAATATTTCACAAACGATAAAGATTATTGGAAATGAAAAAGTGGAGAACAATAATAATGAGTGATTTGCATTTAGGTGCTAGACAATCACAAACAGATAAGATAATTAAGTTCTTAGAACAAAATGAATCTGAAACATTAATATTAAATGGTGATATTATTGATGGATGGGCATTAAAGGGTGGTGGTAAATGGAAAAAAGATTGTTCAAAGATATTCAGACGTTTTATGAAACGATCAGAAGAAGGAACAAAGGTAGTGTATATCAGGGGAAATCACGATGACTTTTTAAAACCATTTGTTCCATTCTTATTAAACAACATTGAGATTGTTAGAAAATACACACACATAGGTGCCGACGGAAGAAGTTACTATTGTTTTCATGGGGATGTATTAGACTTCGTTATTATGAAAGTAAGATGGTTGGCAGTTCTTGGTGGATGGTCATATGATTTAGTTATTAGATTAAATACAATATACAACTATATTAGGAGAAAGTTTAACTTACCATACCATTCCTTGGCAAATGATATTAAACAATCTGTAAAGGGAGCAATCAACTTTGTATCTGATTTTGAGGAGAACGCAAAAGGTTTATCAAAACAAAAAGGATGTGATGTTGCGGTATGTGGACACATCCATCAACCTAAATTAGATGTGGATTATATGAATTCAGGAGACTTCTGTGAAAACTCAACATGTCTTGTGGAGGATTTTAACGGTAAGTGGAAAATAATTCATATGTAAAAAGTATTTATCAATATGAACCTACAAGAGAACACACATAGGATTAAAGAAATGGTGGATATGCCTGATATGAACTTAAATGAAGAATTAAAAAGAAATTGATATGAACTTAAATGAAGAATTAAAAAGAAATCGTCAGTTAATGGGGTTAAATGAGGGTATGTTTGATTTTATATCAAATTTATTTACAACATCAAAAGATGATGTGCCAGATGATGTGCCAAGTTGGGGGATCGATTTAAATTATAAACCATCTTTGCGTTTCGATCAAAAATATGGGACAAATTTGTCAAAAAAATACAGTTATCCTGATGATTTGGATGAAGATGAAGTCTCTAAAATATTAAAATACTGCCAAACCAAAAAAGAAAGATGTGATGAAGTCGGTAAACTTATAGATAATCTAACATCACAATATATTGATATACCAAACGTTGAGGGATTACCAAAAAATCAAAAGATGGACATTCTTTATGGAATGACTTCAAACTTTAATGAAGATGATATTAAATGGTTTTCTATTGATAATATCAAAAATTACAATAATACTGAAATTAATAAAAAAATTGAAGAAGAATTACCTGAGGATGTTCAGGAAGATATTAATTGGGTTCCTTCACCACAAACCTATGAAAAAATAAAAAGTAATTTTGATCAGAATAAAGATTAATGAACCTACAAGAAAACATACAAAGGATTTGATGTTGCGGTATGTGGACATATTCATCAACCTAAACTAGATGTGGACTATATGAATAGTGGGGACTTCTGTGAGAACTCAACATGTCTTGTGGAGGATTTTAACGGTAAGTGGAAAATATTAGAAATTTAATTTTTATTTGTAAAACCTATTTTCTTTGTGGATTTAAATCCCTATCATTAAAATAAAAATCATATGAAAAATTTAATCTTTTCTTTATTCGTGAGTTTATTTACACTCATGAGTTTTTCACAAACACCTATTGATGTTTATGTTATTAATCCTAACGGATGTCCTTATAGTATTACAAGTACATGGACAAGTCCTTTTGGTGGTGGTAACTCAACTATAATTTCAGTAGATTGTTTAATAAATCAAGATGTATGGCATTTGGAAGTTGCAGATTCTAGCAATCAAACAATGATAACGGTATGTACAGTTCCATCACCACCTTGTAATTGCCCTATTGAATGTATGGGACCAATTACTGTTACCCCAAACATGGCAATCACATTAATACTTTGTAATACTATAAATGTTGACGAATTAAATGTTTTAACAATTGAAAACCCAATGGAGGGAGTAGTTGTATTCCCACTTTCTGAACCAACTAATTTTTATTTAATTAACTCAGAAGGAAAAATTATTAAGTGGTTAAAAAACACCACATCAGTGTCTTTTAATTCGGAAGAGTTACCTTCAGGTTTTTACCATTTAATTTTGGAAACTCAAACAACTAAAAGAATATATAAACTATTAAAATAAAAAAAAATGAAACAACTTGTAATTGACCAAGCCCATTCTGATTTGGGATTTAAAATCAGACACCTTATGGTTTCTAATATAAAAGGAACCTTAAAAAACTATTCTGGTGGAATGAACTACACTATGGAAGATATGGGAGATGCCCAAATTCGTTTTGAGGCCGAGGTTAACTCAATCTCAACAGGAAATAGTGACAGAGACACACACCTTAACGCAGAAGACTTCTTTAATACGGAAAGATTCCCAAGAATGTATTTTGAATCAACCTATTTAAATATTACTGATGGTAAAATGAAAGGTGAAATGACAATCAAAGATACAACTAAAATTATTGATTTGATTGTTGATTATAATGGAAAATCAGTTGATCCTTGGGGTAATACAAAACATGGGTTTGAAATTACAGGTGTTATTAATCGATCTGATTTTGATCTTACTTGGAATGCAACACTTGAGACAGGTGGTGTGTTGTTGGGTGATGAGGTTAAGTTAAACTTGGATGTTCAGATGATAGAATTAGTTGGTGAAACGGAACCACAAACTGAAATCGCAGAATAATATAATTTTAGTAAAACAATAAAATACAAAATCCCTACTTAAACGTGGGGATTTTTTTTTATCTAAGGTATTTATAATAATATGAAACACCTAATTAGAAAAATATTAAAAGAGGAGGTAAATAAGAAATACCCAAAACCAACACCAAATGTTGAAAAACTAATATATAATTGGTTAAATAACTATTTTTCAGGATCTAAAATGTATCAAACAAAGGACTATGCGTTTAGCTATACTTTTGAATGGTGTAATAATGGCATGGAAATAGCTCAAGCTATTATAGATTTTAACCATGATCACGATGCTTGGGATGACAAAAGAAAAACAAGTGAACGAAATTTTGAATCAGGAGAATTTTCAATACCTGAAGATATTATAGATGATTTAGAAACTGATATACCGGTAAGAAGAAATTATTTACGATATATTGTAGAAGAATGGTTTGAAGATACATTGTTAGAAAAAATCAAAAGTGGATTGGGAAGAAATGATATATCAATAGATGATTTTTCTGAACACCCTAAAAAGTCTCAAGTTTGCGTTCCTCCTGTTTCAAAACCTGAAGGGGTTACGGATGATGAAATGATTAATTTTATTGTCAAAAATACTTTATTTAGAAGAGATGAGTTAGAAAAAAGAATTGTAGATGAACGTGAATGGTTGGAAAAATTATATACAGATAAACTACGTAGCTCAGAAGTAGATAGAGTAAGAGGAAGTAGATGGTAATGAGAGGACTTATTAAACACATATTAAATGAAGAGGTATCTAAACAACAAATAGATAAGGGTATTGATATTGTCATTAACGGATTAAAAAAGGAATTTCCATTTGTTGTTGGTTGGAAATTACATGACAATTATGATGAATATATAACAAGCATTTATATTGATTTGGTTGTTGAATATGAAAAAGTAAAAGAGTTCTATGATTTAAAACCTAAAATGATGTATAGCCTTGAATATATTAAAAACAGACAAGTGGCATATGTCCTTACTCCATTTAAATATGAAGGTAAATTTGACCCATATAAAGAGTCGGAAAAATTAAGTGAATATGTATTTGAGATGTATGAATATATACCTGAAGAATTAAAGTTAGAAGAAAATGATACGTCGTATGGTTCTTCAAGGACTAACTATAAAGCATTAAAAGTTGATGATTTTATTTTTGTTTAATGAGAGAACTAATTAGATACATATTGAAAGAAGAAACTGAGGACATTGACCAAAAGGTTATGAATTTTCTTGTGCGAAGATATGAAGTTAAAGAAATAAATATTGATGACAACATTAGACTTAAAAGGATTCATTTCAAAGTAGATGACGATTATTATAATATTGGAACTTTTGATAATAAAAAAAGACAAATAAGATTGATTTTGAATATGTTAGAAGATAATAACGTTACAGAACCAATTGATAATTTTTCAAATGAAAACGATCCATATAGACAAAAAGTTATTAGAACAATTAAAAAGTTTTTATCCCAAGTAATGTAATGAAAGAGTTAATTAGACACATATTAAAAGAAGAAGAAAATGAAAACCTAAAAGAAAGGTTTGTTAGATCCGCCCAATCCATTCCTTATATTATCCAAAGTAATGTAGATTCAAATCTTTTTACAGAAATTGAAATTGGAAGTATTAATTATAATAACAATCATAACAGCATTGATGGTGAATTGTTAATAACATCTTGGTGTGATGATCCTGACCTTTTTTCGTTTACAAACCAACTGAAATTAGTTGATAAAGAATTGGACACAGTTTTACTTAATTATTCATTTACAAGTAACGGTTCTTTTGGGAAAAAGAAAGGTAAATATAATAACTTGATGTGTTGGTTTATTGGTTGTGAATGGAGTGCTGAAGGTGATTATACAATGAAGATGAAATACCATTTTACGCAAGAAGAATATGATGATGGTGAATAAAAATTTAATTAGACATATCTTAAAAGAGGAAACTCGTGACACCAAATCAAAACTAATTAAACAAATTGAAGATGAGGGGTTGTATTCTATTGCCGAATTAGTTGGGGGATTAGACAACCTAAAGAAGATACTAAAAGATAACCCCGAAATGGTTGAAAGAATTGAAAACCAAAAAGGGTTAGTTAAAGTGTCTTGGACAACGGATGGAGACGATCCATCAATTGATTTGCCATTTAAAATTATTGGTGCAGGGTGGAATATATGGATGTCTAATAGTTGGCCAATAGTTAATATTATTTATAATGAAAATAAATTAACTAAAGATGATAATTATAAATTTAAAGATTTTTTATATGATTCTTTTAATGATGAAAGTTCGGTAAGAGTTCTTAAACTTAATAGTGATGAACCTAGAATGCATAAAAACTATGTTCAGTTAGGGGAAATAAACGGAAAAACAGTGCAAAAAAATACAACCGATTTAAGTCGTAGTTATGATTTGTCTGATATTCAGGATATAGTAGAAACGTTAGGATATGATAATATTATTAAAGAGGAGGTAGATAACACTAAAGAAATTCAAAAAAATTTAAGAACAATTAATATATTGTTATCTCAAATTAGTTGGTATGGACTTTGTGAAATATTGGTAGAATATAATCCTGTTGATAAGGATTATGAAATCAGGTCTAAGTCAATAAGAATAAATTATTATCATCAACAAAAACAAAATGTGTTTGACGAAATTGTTAAAGAGTTAAAATTTATAGAAGAATCAATAAAAGCTATGGGTCTCAGACCTTATATATTTTCACCATCGTATGTTGATGATTGTGAAGATGAGATTGAGTTTATGAATGAAAGTATAGATAAAAGTGATGAGAAAAGAAACAAGATCATAGAAAAAATTATGGACAACATTATTTTTCCTGAATATAAGGATATCATTTGTGGTTATGATGTAAAAAATGATGAGGTTTTTAATGAACCTGTAGTTAATGTTACTTTTATTGGTGGGTATGGAACAAAACTTTGGCCTACCACACAAGGAATTCAAAAAATGTATAGTGATGTTTTAGATGAAATTTGGAATACTATTTACGATTACATTAATATTCCAGTCGGCGTTACTATGGAAACAACGCCCAAATGTGATGAACAAGAAAACATTTATCTTAGAGAATCAATTGACAAATCTGAAGAAAAAAAACTTAAGTTGGTTAAGAATATTATATATGACATGTTTGATAATATTATAGATTTAGAATACATCGACAAAAGAAATGAGATTATGGTTTACTATGATACACAAGAAGAGTTAGAGAGTTCAGAAATATGTGATACTATAAATAAGTTTACCGGTTTAAATGTTGTTCCTTGGTATGACTACAAGAAACGAACAGAATTAAAAAAGGACCCTGATTTTTATATAGATACTGAAAGATATGAGGAAGAACTTAATGAAAATTATAGCCCTGCTGGTAAAGAAATAATTCCAAACGAAATTGTTATACATAAATCTAATCCTAAGTTCAGAGACAAGATTATAGAACAAGGATTAAAAGTTCGTGCTGGTGAATGTTATAAAATATATGCAGGATATGGAACAAAATGTAAACCTGCAATATTTGCAACCAACTCAACAAATAAAAGATCGTGGTTTGATTCTACTTATGATGATGATGTTTGGGAAATTGATACAACAATGATGCCCGAAATCAAATGGTATAAGGATAAACACTACGAATCAAGTAAAAAACATATAGTAACCTTTCAGGACATACCTAAAGAGGCAATCAAACTTATTTATGAAGGTTCAGGTAAAGATGGGGGAATAATGGAATCAGTTGACAAATCTGAAGACAAAAAACTTAAGTTGGTTACAAAAATGATTCATGAGTTTTTTGATGATGTTAGTTTTATTGATATTAAAAAATATGAAAATAAACCAATGATAAGAGTTTATTTTGATAACGATGAATATGCTGCTAATGAAGAGACTTATTTTGCAGAACAAATACAAGATAAAATCTATGAATATACAGGTATTAAACTTATTCCGTATTGGCACAATATTCAGTATAACACTGATGCTGATTTTCGTTTGGATGCCATTAAACTAAGATACGATGGTGAAGGAAATGTTATAAATGAATCCGAAGAAAAACAACCAAAGTATCTTAATATAATTAAAAATCTTATAGAACCATTCAAAGAAGAAGAAGATTGTGTTTGCGAAATTAGAGTAACATCCGAAGACGATTTTTATATTATTTATTTGGTATTTGGAACGGAAGAACTAAATGATAAATTTTCTAGTTTTCTTCAAAGAGCTGAATATACAAGAAATTTAAGAAATAATGTTAGAAACACAATTAAAGATTATTTGCCAATAGATAATTTATATGTTGGATCCATATCAAAACCAAATTGCGAATGGAAACCCATGAATGAATCAACATTTTTTCTTAGAAGAGTTGATACGAGTTTGATGGAAAAAGAGTTCTTTGAGAATTTAAATATTATTACCGATGTTTATTTAGATAAATATAATAATGGTGTGGGTTTTAATTTTGAAACCTTTGAAGATCATGTCATAAATTATTTTATAGATAATTATTACAATGATTTAACTAATTACGGAGAAAATGATTACCCGTATGATGAGATTTATAAATTCCTTTCAAATCATTTTCATAATAAGATTAAAGATAAATACGACACTCATTTTGGTCGTAATATTAATGAATCCGTAAATAAAAAACAATCCTTATTAAAGACCATAGAAAAGGAAGGGTTATATAATTTTATAGAAATGTCTGGATTAGACATTAGTCAAATTAGTTTGGTGTTAAAAAACATGGATAACCCTAAAGAAGTATTAAAACAATATATCAGGGATTTTGTTTTAAAACATGGTAATAAATGGGGAGATAATAGTGGAATACTTAGTGGATATGAAATCCAATTAAGTAATAACAAATATGTTGACGATATAATGGTTCAAGACAGCGACCAAATTGCTGTTGAGATAATGGAATTTGATATTGATGAATACGGACATACTGAACAAGAAGACCAATACATAACAACTATTAACAACCTAACTAATGATGAGTTATTAACTATTATTGATTGGATGATGGAAACAATTAAAAATGGTGATTGGGATTAATAAGTAATATGAAATATAACATTAGTGAACACAAAGATAATTATACTATATGAACCTACAAGAGAACATAAGAAGAATATTAAAGGAGGAAACTGATGGCGTTAACGCCTTAATAGATGTTATTACATCAAGACATGAAATGTCTGATGAGTTAATAGAAAAGGTAAAAGATTTTATTTCACAATCAAATTGCAAAAAAATAGAATTTGCCAATTTCAAGATGCCGGCTATGGGAGTTGCTTTACATGATGGTGTGTTAATAAATAAAATTGCGTTAAACCAAAGGTTAGAATACCTATTGTTTATTATATTTCACGAGACCGCACATCAGTATCAGTTTAAAAAGTATGGTGAAGATATAATGTATGAGTGTTATCTTGGTGATATAAGTGTTGAGGAAGCAGCAAAACTAATGAAACATACTGAAGAAGTTGCAGATGAGTTTGCAGGAAAAAAAATTAAACAACTTCAAAAACAAGGATTGTTAGATAAAGGGTTTATTCCTCCTTCATTATATAAAAATGTTCCTATCTCACAAATAGTTGCAATGGTAGGGTTTTACAGATCACAATTAAAACAACAGAACATAACAACTCCTGATAAGATCAGTGAGTTCTTTTATAATATGGTTAAAAATAATATATAGATGAACCTACAAGAACATATAAGAAGAGTATTAAGGGAAGAGACTGGGAATAAAAAAGATTCTCCCGTTAAGGTTTTTAATTACAAAAAATACACACTTATTCTGTCTAAAAATCCATGTGATATATTTACACATTTTAAAGTTGAGGATTTACACGGACTAAACTATCAAAAATGTTTAAGATATAAAAATACAAAAGAAAGTGCGTATATTGCGGGACTAACAAATAAAACACCAAAAACAGAAAAAGATTTTTTATTTTTAAACTTAAATAGATTAGGTAAAGATAAGGAAAAAATGGGACTAATTATGCATGAGACAATGCATTTATCGTTAGAGTTACACAAACACGATGTTAATAAAAAAGAAGAAGAAATAATAACTTGGGCGGAAAAAGAGGCATATAAAATTTATGATATAATAAAAAAATTATGAATTTACAAGAGAACATAAAAAGAATTAAACAAACAATATGGTAATAATAATAAAAGAATCACAATACCGTAAATTAATAAAAGAGTTAGGTTATCCTGGTACGGGCAAACTGTTGGGGGCTGATGGGGTTAATGATGTTTTGTTTAATGAGATTTTAAGGGTAATCCCAATATTATTTTCGGCGGATACTACATCTCTTCCTTTGGTTAATAAAGTTAAATCACAAGTTAAGGTTAAAAATGAAGATTATTTACCTATTGCGCAATTTATAAATCAAATTTACGCCCATTGTCAAAAAGGGGATAACTTTAATGATGTTGAATTTCCTGGTTTTTGCAATGAGATTAATGAAATACTTTATAGTGATAGCGATAATAAATTTTCTCATAGTTATGGGATTGCAGGAAGTGCGTTTTAATCCACAAGAACAAATACAAAGAGTAAAACAAGTAATATGAAAATAAAATCAATCAATATTATCAATGGAAAAAACAAATGGAGTGAGTCCAAAGATAAGCTTATTCATATGGTTTTAGATTTGGGTGTTTATGAAAACAAACCATCAGATAAAATATACGGGTTTTACGAAAGAATAAAAGAATATTTACCGTCATTACAAAGTCATAGATGTTCAGAAGGAAAACCAGGAGGGTTTTTTAAAAGAATTAAAGATGGAACATGGATGGGACACATTATAGAACATGTTGCATTAGAATTGCAAACACTTGCCGGAATGAATACAGGATGGGGAAGAACAAGAGGGGTTAAAGGACAAAAAGGTGTGTATAATGTTGTGTTTAATTATGAAAACAAAGACAGTGGAAAATTAGCCGCAAGAGAAGCATTTAATGTTGTGAATGATATTATAGATAATAATAATCCACAGATAGATAGAATAGTTAAAAAACTAAAACCAAAAAGAAAAATACAAGAATCCATAAGAAGAATATTAAGGGAAGAAACAAAACCATTTAAAGTTTCTGATCCATCAACAAGAATTGAAGAAGATAGAGTTCAAATTCGTTTAGGTCGGAATATGTATAATCATTTTGGTAAAATTCAAAATATTATTATTATGGTTGACGACCAAGATATTACCAGTGAAAACAATGTTCCTGATCTTGGACAAATGAACATTGTAATTAATGATGGTGAAATATATGTAGGAGATATTGTTATTCCTGAAAAATATAGAGGACAAGGAATTGCAACAATAGTATATCAAAAAATATCAGACTACTTTGGACTTCCAATTGTTAATTCAAAAACAAAAGGACGAAACCAATTAGATCAAGGTGGACAGATTTGGAAAAATAGAGAAAAATTTGAACCAAGAAACCTACAAGAACAAATAAGAAAAGTATTAAAGGAAGAAACCAAAATTAAACCCATTCTAAACAATATGCTTAATATGTTGTTTGATGGATTTGATGATATCTATTATGATTGGGCTCAATATAATTGTGGAATGGGAGTTTGTTGTGATCCATATGCTGTTGGGTTTGTTCTTCCAAAGAATGATTACGACGATTATTTATTCAAATTGGTTGATGGTAATAACTATTCAGTTTCGGGTAAATACCCTAAACACCTTAGAGATGAATTACCTGAAGTATGTTATGAATCGCCTGATGTTAAAAATCCAAACTTTAATTTTATATTATTTTACGAACAGTTTGCTGAAGAAATTGAGGACTTTTTGGGACCTAAAAGTAATTGGAAAATGGAGTTATTAGAGTTAATAAATGAAAAGTTTGGTTGTAAAGCCACTAATATAATCTTTATATGAAAGAACACATAATTTAATCCTCCACTTGTAATTAACTTTTTTGTATATTTATAATAATATAACATTATGGAACTAAATAGATTTAAACAATTATTAGAATCAACAATTGGTGATGCCAAACCGTTGATAATGGAACAAACTACTGCAAGTTACACTACGACAAAATGGAATCAATTTTCATGGGAAGGAGACCCAACAACTAAAACGACTATGGGTTTTGGTTCTGGTGTTAAATTTGAAGCAACAAAAGACCCTCTAATTGTTACCGCAAAAAATGTTAATACCAAAAAATGGCTCGGTGGTAATAATTGGGAACCAATAGAAGGACAAAAACGAGTTTCATTTTATTGTAAAAAAGGTAAATTTTATTTTGAGGGAAATAATAACGGATATGTTTCACATCAATTGGCAACTCCATTGGTGAAAAATGTTTGTGGTAGAACGGCGGTTGTAACTCCAGAAATTCCATCGGTGGTAACACCACCATCAGACCACGTATGTGACACAGATACAACAAGTAAATTACATCAGGGCATGTCTTACAAATATTGTAAAAATGGTGAGAAATATTACTTCATCGGAACAGCAGGTGAGTTCAAAACTAAACACCCTAACTGGACAGAGGCGACAGGAAAAGGTTTAGAGTCAATAAAGAAAATGATTGGGCCAGTATTTGATAAAATGTAAATAATACCATATAAGATAAAATTAAGATCCTCCACTTGTAAAGATGGGGGATTTTTTGTATATTAGCGGTAATGAAAGACCTAACAGAATATATGGAAACACTGCTTGAAAGCGTTAACAACACCTGCGAGGTAAATTATGTAAACAATATATATGAGATTAATGTTGTAAGAGATTATTTTAATTCTGAGGAGATGTATAAAATTATGGTGTATCTTAATCATAATACAGTAATGAACATAATGAAAACTTTAAAAGTATATCTCCCAAAATCATTATATGTTATTAGAGTTAAAGAAATTAATATTCCAATATCATTTATATCGTTACATTATGCAAAGTAAATTAGAACATATTGTGGAAAAATACTTCAAGGTGATAAATTTATTACCATATGGTGATATTAATGTGAGCATAAAAGATCAAATCGGGCTTTGTCTCATTACAATATATGTTAAAACATATGAAGATTATTGTGAATATTATAAATCTGATAATAAAACCCCAATGAAGTTAAGTGATATAAAAGATGATATGGAAAATATGTTTCCATATGTGTTTAAGGTATTATGTAAATTAAATAAGGATCGTATAAAAGAGTATGGGGTTAATTGATATATAAGGATATTTATTAATATGAACCTACAAGAGAACATATCAAGAATTAAATCAATGATGGGATTAAATGAGGTATCAAATCCATATTCTATTACTTGGTTAGAACCAACAAGAGAATACTTTACACAAGAGTTAGAGGAGTTACTTGGAAATCCGATGAGGTTCAGTAAAAATGAATTCTTCCACCCACAAAATTATGATCTAATGTATTCTATATTTCCACATACATTTAAAATGATTGCGGAACATTCAAAAGGATCTGACGTAGAAAACGAAGAAGAAATTAAAGACATTCTATTAGATAAGGAAATATCTGATTTAATGGATGATTGGGAGGATTTTAGACAAGTTCTATTAAAAGATGATAAATCACAAATGGAAGGGTTTAATTTGTTTAATAAAGGAATAATGGAAGAATGGGATGATGACAAAATAAATAACACATTTTATATGGGCAGATTCTCAAAAGAGTTTCCAGGAATGTTTAAAAATACCACATCATCAGGTTTAATTAAACAAATGACAGGTGATGATGGGGAAGTTAAACAACACCACAAAGGTTATGTTGATAATATAGAAAAGTTAAGAAATGAAAAACATAGAGAACTCCCAGCACCATTTGTAATGAAATTACCAACAGGTGGAAGAGAAGGAAATGAATATACATTAATTGGTGGTCACAAACGATCAACAATTGCCGACCAACTAAACGTGCCAATATCAGTTTGGTTTATAAATTTATCAGAATGAACCTAAAAGAACATATAAGAAGAGTATTAAGGGAAGAATCCATATCTGTTGATATGAAAACAGTGCAATCTGAGTTAATAAATATGATTGGACCATCCAAGATAAAAATTGTTAATACTATTGGATCTTTTAATTCTAGTTTTGATATAATTGTCGGCCATTTAGATCAAGAAATTTTAGATAAGATAAATAATTACATGAATGAAAAGGGTTGGTTCCCGCATAGTATTGGTTTATCCAATATGAATGGGCACAGATATTCACAAAATGTTAAAAATTATATTGGTGAAGACGATGTTCAAATTGGTTATGAATCTAACACACCTGAAGGGATTAATATCACTCAAACCAAAGCTTTCCATGTCACACCTGACATTTTTTTAGATAAAATAATGGAAACAGGTCTTACTCTTAAATCTGAAGGTAAACTATCTGACCATCCTAATAGGATTTATTTATTTTTAAATGGGGATAAAAACACCCAAAAAGGAATTGTTTGGGCAATATGGAATTCTTTAAGTAAAGAAAGACAAGAAACTATAAAAGATTACTATGTTTTAGAAATTGATTTAACGCAGATACCAAATCACAAATTTTATCGTGACCCTCAAGCATTTATAACCTATGAAGCCGTGTATGTGGATCAACCAATTCCAAAATCGGCAATCAAAGTTATTGACAGAATAGATACAAGTAATATCGAAACCGAGAATGATATTGATATGACAAAAGAAGAAGAAAAAATAGCAAGAGATGAAAAAAAACGAAAAGAAGAAGAAAGTATAGAACAACAGAAAAAGTCTGATTTAACATATGATCAATTTGAAAAATCAGTTAACAAACTTCCTGACAATTTGAAAAGCATGAACATAGATGATTTAATGAATCTACAAGAGAACATAAGAAGAATAATAAGGGAAGAGTCGGGACTTAGTCCAAGGTTCCTTAGAAGAGTTCCTATGGAGAAGTTAGAGGAGTCTTTTGGTCACGCATTAAAACTAGCAACAAAAAAATATTATAGATATCGACCTATATTAAATGATGATTACAAATTACATTTTTTTACAAAGGAAGTTGTAGAATTATTATTAGATTCAGTATCACATTTAATGTATCCAACAATAAAAGGGTCGTGGTATGATGAAGAGTTTTCAAATGTAAAAAAACACTTCAAAGATAGAATAACAGAATGGTGGGAAACCTTAGATTAATTAAGATTATACGATTAATTCATTCGGTTCATAGTCCTCCGTTATCACTACGGAATTCACCTCATAAATTTATCCTATAATCTTAACGAGAGTAGTAATTACCTTCGTATTAAAAACAAGAGTAATCTTTACCTTTGTATAAAGGATATGTGGTAATTATTGGGACATATCTTAAACAGTAATGTAATGTATAAATTGTTTACATGATGAGGTTCTCAGGTATAGAAAGTTTACCTGATAGCTATCCCCCCCTTTTAATCACTACACTTCGTTTCGTTCTCCATTTAATCACTCACATCTACAATGTTCGTTCTCCATTTATAAGTAGACAAACGATTATACATTTTGTGTAACACATTATGTGTAATTATGTAAAAGACCAATGGTCTTTATGAGGTAATTGTTATGGTGTGTTGTAAGTTGGTATATGAAAGGGGGACAATGAGTAGTATGAAATACATTATGTTCCCCATCTCCTTTTAATCGGTCTTCGACCTCACCCTTTTAGTCGGGGGGTTTTAGTAACCCCACTTATTACCACTTAATAATATGTTTACATGTCTATATAAGTTGTCTATTGTTATGGGGTCAAAGGTTGAAATAACCCATAAAGGGTCGTTGAAGTTATCTACTTTGTTATCTATAAGTGATCTACTAACGTCCTAAAGGACTGCCAGCCGCTATGGGACTTTAACTATACTATTTTCGCTGGAAAATACAAGTAGTGAAAAAAGTGGTCCTGTAGGTATCTACAGAGGGGGTTTATTCATTCTCACTATAGCAACAGGACTATTATCGGTGGGAGAAAGTGGGTAGAACACTATGGGGAATAAGTGGTAGAAAGTGGGAAGGGGACTGTGTAGTGACGCGAGCGAGCATGACATTTTGACAAAAACAAGAAAATTAACATATTTATTTATTAACAATCCCCCCTTATGATACATCTAATAGACAAATTCGAAACAACACTAAGTGAAATTAACGGGACCATTACGGTCAATTATAGACATGACATACTGACAGGTTACTGTGAGTATAGAATTGTGGAGGTGAATAACAGATTTAAACAGAAGGCATGGTTACTTACCAATACAGACATGGGGGATGTGATAGAGTATGTGCATAGTAATATGCCCCTATCAGATAATGATCTAATGGTTGTGGATAAGTTAATCAGAGATCACTCGCTTAAAGCTGTTCAAGATCTTCATCGGTAATGATGTGAGAACGGATCCATCCACTTAGTTTAGAGGTGGGGAAAGTTTTTAAGGACATAATAGATAATACCATAACACATATAGTGAACAGTCCAATCATAACCCACAAGATACTAATATAGTATAGGGGATTATACATAACGATTCTTATATGTAGGTTCAACCAATGGTTCACATGGTAATGGTCTACAGATCATAAGTGAGATCCCCACACTAAAGAGGGGAAGAGTAAGATATATTAATAGATTTCTCATAGTAGTATAAAGATAAGAATAATATATTACATAAACAAATCATTTCATCAGTTAAGTTTGGGGAACCTTATATATATTATAAGGCGTAGTGGAGTCTACACTCCAAGCATCCCCAAGACTGCCAGCCCGACTCGATCTCTCATTGTCTATACAAAGATACGAAACCCTAATGACAATACCAAATAAGTTGACAACTAAATAATCAATTAAGTTATTAACAACGGGCCCCCTCCCTTACATAGTGGCATGGGGGGATATGTCCCAATATGACCCCCTCCCCCCTCCGTATCCCCCCCATATATGACATTATGACAGGCCATAGGGGGGTTCAATCCTCTCTATGGTGTATTCGTGAAAAAAATTCTGGAAAAATTTTTGGGAAAAAATTGAAACTATTCCCCCATTCAAATTATAGAGTGATGTTATATTTATTACTAAATACGGTTTAATGGAATTACATGAAGAAATAACAAGAATAAAATCTATTATGGGACTTAAATCAGAGATAATTAATGAAAATCCTATAAAAAGAATTACTCCTTCGAGCGGTTGGTGTACTTCTGAACAAACCCAAGTGTATGACAATTTAGTTAATACTGTCTACCCTCCATTATTGTCTCAGGCGATTAAATGGTGGAGTGATTGGTTAAGTTCCCCTATTACTAAAGAAAAATTTATAAAAAATCATATTAATACAGGTATTTTTACGGACCCAAAAAATCCTAATCCTCAGACTGACGAAATCTTTAAAGGATATTTTGATATATTAAATCAGATAAAATTAGTCCCTTATGGTTCTTGTAAAGATGGTGGATATAATTCACCGTATTATGCATATGTAACAGAAAATACTAAAAATAATATTTATGTTAACACTGAGTTTACCGATTTAGATAAACAAAGTTTATTGGAGATTTTTATCCATGAAGTGCAACACATATTATATTTTTATCAACCATTAAATCCTTCTGAAAAAATAGACAATTGTTTTACTAAAAAAACATTCATTAAAGGTAGAGTTTTTCAGAAAATTAAAAATATATTTAGATCTATTTTTAATAAGAATACCCCATCGGCAATATCAGATAAATCAATTAATAATATTGTAAGTAGTTTTAACATACCTGTAGAATCCGCAAAAAAAGTTTATGAATGGTTTATTGGTGAAATTGATACACAAAAAAAGAAAGGTATGGAAAGTTATATCTTGGACACTAATGAATTACAATCAAGAATCACAGGTATTAGACAAAGATTGGGTATTGCTCCTGGTGAAAATATAACCGCAGAAAATTTTAAACCATTTATTACTGATCTAATTAACTCAAGCACCCCTGATGAATATTTTACTAAACTAAATAAAGATTCTATTAATTTTTATTGGTTATTACTATTTTGGGGATATAAAGGATTTAATGATTTAAATAGCGTATTACCTCAAATGAATAGTTTGGCATATCAAAAAAATAAATCCGGCACTGATAATGTTGCTTAAAATATTATTCCCCCATTACATAGTTATGGTATATTTATTACTAAAGAAAATATTATGAAAAAAGTAATTAGACTTACAGAAAGAGATTTAACAAGAATTGTAAATAGAGTTATTACCGAATCTTTTTTGGAAAAGAAAATTAATAATGTTAAAATAACAAATAAGATACAAAATGAATTAGGTCGTCAAGTCTCTTCAGGAAATTTTGTTTTGGAAATTGGAGGTGCTGTGTCGGGAGGTGTTATTATAAGACACCCTGATTTTGATAATAATAAAAAACAAATAAAAATTTCTATTAGAGACCAAGCGGGCATTCCAAATAAAGGTACATGGTCAATTAATGGAACATATTTAACACTTAAACAATAATAAAATTATATGTTACCCCATTTTTAATAAGAGTGGGGTTTTTTGTTTTATGAAGTATTTATTACTAAAGAATATATTATGTCAAGAATTGTAAGATTAACGGAAAGAGATTTATCAAGAATTGTTAGAAGAGTTATTAATGAAGGAAATGACTTTGGACTTCCTCATCCAAATAAAACTGTATATAAAGACTTGTTTAATAGTAAATTATTAGAGGCAATGTCTGAAGTAGGTACAGACTCCGAAGCAATATATGACAGCCTATGTTTAAAACTTGATAATATTATGGAGACTTGGAGATATGAATCAGGTGAAGGTGGGCAACACACATGGGGTGATGACGAAATATAAATAAACTATTTTCTAATAAGATTGGGTTTTTTTGAATATCAAAGTATTTATAAATAAATTAAAATATTATGGCAAGAATTATAAGATTAACAGAATCAGATTTATCTCGTATCGTTAGACGAGTTCTTAGTGAAGCTAAAGATGACCTTATCTCCGAAGCTTGGACTGACGCATCTTTTACGCTTGACGCACCGGTTATATTGCCCGCCAAGCAGGGGTATAATCAAGTTCTTAAATTACCTAAAGGCACTGTTTTCAAACAAGATGTTAAAGGTCATTTAATAAGTAATGGTCGTTATGGAAACGAACGGGGGACGGATTATCCATTTACAATGCCCGTTGGGTTTGATTGTAAAACAGGTGAATATTATGTTCATTATGCATACAAAACTCAATACTTAAATAAATCATACCCATGGTTAAAGACAAAAACTACCAGCTTATGTTCTAAATAAAGAAAAAAATAACAGTTTACAATATTAATTAACCAAACCCCATTCCCAATAAGAGTGGGGGTTTTTTTTGTTTTATGAAGTATTTATAATAAATAATACTATGAGAAAAATTATAAGATTAACTGAATCAGATTTAACAAGATTGGTTAGACGTATTATTAAAGAAGAAGCGGAAGAAAGAGTTATCATAAAAATTAATACTAATTCTTATGATATAAATTATGTTGGTCAACTTGGTAGAAAACCAAACAGAGATTTATATTATTTTAAGCCAGAAGAAGGTGGGTTTGAAATTATATCTTATGGTGCTATCGACGATAGAAGTGCCAGGCTTGAAAAACAAAGATTTGATAGTTTGGTTGGAAAATATTTAGAGATTGATTATGAAGGTGGCGCAATTCAACTTGGGAGTAGGGGAAATCGTGGTAATATGTTTATTGCAGGTTTAATACGTGGAGAAACAGGTGTCATAATAGAAAAAATTTAATATATAAATTATTCTAACCCCACCCACAAGTGGGGTTTTTTGTTTTATGTAATATTTATCATATATGAAAATCATTATAACTGAAGATCAATATAACTTATTGTTTGAATCAAAAACCGATAAGTTTAAAAAGTTTTTAAAAGATAAGTTTGATTTTGAATTGGAAGTTAAACTTATTGAAACGTATGATGATATGCCAACTAATGTTCGTGATTTGGTATCCCTTAGGTGGTTTAAGTCTCAGATAAATGCATTTGGTCCTTTGTATCTTTTTAAATTTAAGGATAGAACTTTTTTATTTGTGGATAGCGAACGCAATGGTGGATTTGCTTTGGAAATACTTTATCTTAATTCTTGGATGAATGGCATGGATAATGAAATTGGAAAAACTTCCTCTTTAACGGGGGATCGTTTAAATGACATATTTAATATTAGTGAAATTGGGTTGGACCTTATTGATATAATAAAATTGTATTTATAATCCGATCTTTCAACTAAGAGTGGGGTTTTTTGTTTTCTTTTTAATATGTTTTCATTATCTTTTATATACCCTTGAGGTATAAACAAAAAAATCTTAAAATAATGGAAACATTTTATTTTACTTTAGGTATCCTTTCGATTATTGCAATAATTTTTATTGTTGCTCTTGTTTGGGGGTTAGTTATGGTTGTTAGAACAAAAAAAGATTTAAAAGAATTGGAATTGTCTTATTCGAGGGAAATGGAATACCCCCAAAGAATATTGGAAGACCAAAGACGTGAATTGGGAGTTACTGTGGATCATATCCATAGACGTATTGATGAAGTCCACCAAGATTCTAGAAGTCACACTGACAAACGAGCCGACCAACTTATTCAAGTTTTGGATAAATTAAAATCCTAAAAAACTCCCCACCTTTTAATTAAGAGTGGGGTTTTTTGTTTTATGTATATTTATTACTAAACAAGAATACTATGAAAATCATTATAACAGAACAACAGTACAAACTATTAAGACGTATTATTGGTGAAGAATCGGAAGACGACATGGATGATTATAAAGAATTTAATATAGATGATTGGAGGGCGGATAAGGATGAAAAGGAACGTAAAGAAAAATATGATGATTCGGGAGAAGATGTTAAAGGTGTTGTTTTAAAAATATTACCCTCTTTTTGGAATATGGCCTTACGTCACAACACAACAAAGAGCCCCAAGTCCATAGATACAGGAAAAGAAGGGATTCTATCCAAACAAAATATGGGTTCTGACTCTACAAAATATTTTGAGATAGATACTGAACTTAGTGACCGTAGATCAATAATTGGTAGAATAGATCCTTATGATAGTATAGACTACCGGTCTGGCAGGCCACAATGGAATGATTATAGTGAATACATACTTCTAAGATTAACAATTGATGGGGGTAACCGATTAAGTTGGGACTTTGGGTATTGGAATCATCAAGATATGATTGGTGGTAATTATTCAAGTATAATCCAACCTAACCATGACGGATATTTTGAATCATTTAAAGTTGGATCAACAGATAATAGAGAATATTTTGAAATAATTTCCATTAATAGAGATTAACGTAGGTTTTTTATTTCCCGTATATTTATCTTATATGAATGTAATCATAACTAAATCTCAGTATCAGAAAATCGTATTTAATTTATTGGACGTATTGTATGGTCCCAATATTTCATTTAAAAAAGATGAGAATTCAGATGTATTTGAGATTTTATCAGATGATGATGTAGAAATTTTTAGAGTTTATACAAAAGAGGGAAGATCTAAAGGATGTAAAAGAGATTTGTTAGTTCTCCAAACGGCAATGGAGGACATTCAATCGTATGTGCCACCAGCGGTATCAAGAAAAAAATTATTTGCTAAAACTGTTATTTCTTATGTTAATGAAAAAACGGATCTTGATGTTGATTGTATTGATTTTACGTATGAAGAATATGAAACCAATAATACTTACTACGGAAAAAAATATAGATTTAACGTTAAAAAAAATAAAAAGACAACAAATCGGTAGGTTTTTTGTTACATATAAGTATTTATAAATAAATTAAAATATTATGAAAAAAATTATAAGACTTACAGAAAAAGATTTGACTCGCATCGTTAGAAGAGTTATTAGAGAACAAGATGAAGTAGGTGAAGGTTTTTTATCGAACTTATTTGGTGGTGGTAAAAAGAAAGATGAAAAAACCACATCCAACTCTAACTACGGATCTCAAAAAACTGTGGATGGGATTGAATTTGACGAAGTATACATATGTGAAGAATTCTCAGGTAATAAAAATAAATTTTATACACACTACGATGGAACAAAAATGGCCTTTGTTTCGCCAAGTTACGCAAATCAAAATGGGTTAAATACTTCCGGTTACGCTTGTAGTTCTTCAGAAGCTGGATACTAATAAATAAAATATTTATAAAACCCCCATTTTCTAATAAGAGTGGGGTTTTTTTATGATATAAAATTCTTCCTTTCTTATTGGGCGCCGGAACCCCGTCCCGACTTCGTCGGTTTTTTTTATCTTATATATAATTCACTTAAGTTGGTATTTCAGAAAAGGTGTTGGGTTTTTTTGTTTTATGAAGTATTTATTAGAAAAGACATTAATATGAAAAGAATTATAAGATTAACCGAATCAGATTTAACAAGACTTGTTAAAAAAACCATTATGGAACTTGATAGGTCAACATATGAAAAAGCCGCTGATGTTGCAAGTGAAAAAGGATTTAATAAAATGTCTGATAGATTTCGTGAACACGGAAAAGAATTTGGTTTAAATCAAGAAAGAGATAATATTGCAATGGTTATAGATCGTGGAGGTGAAGACAAAGTATTATATCTAAGAGTTAATAGCCTCAAAAAAGATCCTAACAATGGTGTGACTTTTAATATGGACACAGAAGACCTTGATAAAGGAACTGAAAGAAGGTTTGAATTAAACAAATATTCGGATAAAATAGAATTTTATCTTAATGGTAATTTTCCATCTTTACCACAAACAAGAAAAGATGCAAAAAAAGTTTTAAGGATGTTTGAAAACAATGGTGTTGATGTAAGTAAAATTGACCCAAGATCGATATCGTTTGATGACAGCGGATTTTAAATAATAAATTAAATAAAGATATGAAAAAAATTATAAGACTTACAGAAAGAGATTTATCTCGAATTGTTAGACTAGTAATTAAAGAACAAATAGGTGGTTTATTAAGTATGCCAGAAACAGGTCAAGATGTTGTGGGTCTCAGTAAAATGGGTGTTATAAAATCAGGGTGTAAAACTTATAAATCATCAGGTGAATTGACTTTAGAATTGTTTGGTAAATTAAGGGGGATTGCAGGTCAAACAGACCTATTAGATAAAAAAATTCAATTATGGATATCACGACTAAACGATTCAATGTTAGGATTTGGGTCGTCTAACGATTTAAAAAAAGTTTTATCTGAAATAAAAACTAAAGAACAAATGGGTTCCGTATTAAAAGCCTATAATAAAAAATTTGGTAAAACATTATACCAAGATTTAAATGGTGAATATACAATAACATGGGACACTATTTGGGAGTTAGTTAAAAAATTTAAATCGGGAATATCAATGGACGAGTGTGAAGAATATTATAAAGACCAAACAGTTAACTCATAATGCCATTAATATAATATTTAAAACCCCGACTCATCAGTTGGGTTTTTTTGTTTTCCGCATATTTATTGCTAAATAAAGATATGAAAAGAATTGTAAGATTAACAGAAAGAGATTTAACAAGATTAGTTAAACAAGTTATTAGTGAAAACTACGAAAACTCATTATACTCAGATATTATGGAACTAATAAAAAATTCTAACTCAAGTCATGAAGAAACCATTAGTGTTTTAAATTCTATTGTTGATGAAATGTCTTCATCAAGGAGATTAAGACAAGATGTAGAAAAAAGATTTCGTGATGATAACTACACTCAAAGTAATGACCCTATGGATCTTTACATGAGTGGAAGAGGAGTATCAGGTCATTAAAAAATAACATTATTATGAAAAGAATTATAAGATTAACAGAAAGAGATTTAACTATATTAGTTAAACAAGTTATTAGAGAATTTGACTATGAACCACATAAAAATAAAGATTTAGAAATAATTGATAGGTTTATTATTTCAATAAATCCTGGTAGTGATGACGTTATTGAGATGGAAGGCATTTTGGCTAGAGACAATAGAGATAAACATTTAATGTTTAAACAATTGGAAGATGTTAAAATATTTTCAAGTAGTAACTCTCGAGAATTAATAAAGGATGAGGAGATTAGTTTAGGACGAGCGGATGATTCCACACAACGAACCGCACAATTTTTAAATAGAATCGTTGGAAAATGGGCGATAATTTCTTCTGAGGGTAGACAGTTTTATTACGAAATACCCGTAGGTGAAAACATAAATGTTTCAGGTCGTGGGGCTAATTATATTGGAAATTTAAACTGCGTATTTAACAATATTAAATTTGAAACAATTTAAAGTGTGGTTAGAAAAGACATTTATAAAATTGACATACAAGATGGTTTATATTTTTTAGTATTTCATAAAACATTTAATGGTGGGTTTGGATCCGCAGTATCTTTATATGTAAATGAATTTGAATATTTAAAATTTGATTGTTTTGGGGAGAATGAAGGTCATTATCATATTTATGATGATATAACAAATGAGATCATATATTTTATTGAAAAAACATGTAAAGAACAAATAACTCGTACTTCCTATGAATTAATTAATAATATTGATACATATTTAAATAAAAGTAAAAATGTGGATATAAAAAATTTTAAAATAAATCACAAAGATTTTATAGAAAAAATAGATGATGTAAAAAATAAAATGTTAGAATATGAATATAATTTTTATTCTACTTTAAGATAAAATATAAAACCATGACCCCACACCATTTATCAGAAAAGTTTTATTCCTCAATTAATTTGGTGGTAAATAAGATACAACCAAAAAAAATACTATTTTTAGCAAAGGTCTTTTGTGAAGAATGGTTATTACCTAATATGTTAACGTATTCAGATGATGTTCATATTGATTATCTTCTAATACAAGAAGATGAGGTTATTGGTCTTGAGTGTGAAATTAAAGATGGAATGAAATATAATTTTCCACATCACTATGTTTCATTTGATGAGTTTAAAAACTTTTTATTTTTGGATTCTTATGATTTTATTATAATGGATACGGTTCATTATAAGGACTATATGGATTACATTTTTAAAAATATAATTCCTTTGTGTAACGGATATGTTTTATTGCACGATACATTACCACAAAGTGAGGGGTCTTTGACAATACCTCGTAGATCTAACACTAGTCCTTGGGTTGGCCAAACATATATTTCATTTCATAATTTTTATTTGGGAAATGAGAATATCTCATATAATTTTGATGATGGGTATGTTGGGTATGGGGTAATTGATTGTTCTAAAAATAATATTAATGTTGATTATGATGATACAATAATTTGGGGATTGGATGAAATTAAACTTAGTTCCATTCCTCACGAACAATTTGTTAATATTATAATGTAAAAAAAAATAAATAATTAATAATAAAAGTGGGTTTTTTTGAAACATCAACATATTTATTAATAAATTAAAACAAATAAATTAAAACATTATGGGAAAAATAGTAAGATTAACTGAATCAGATTTAGTTAGAATTGTAAAAAGAGTAATTAACGAAGGTATGAGTTCAACACTTATGTCACCATTAAGTGTTGGTGGTAAAACATATCAAGTGCAACTTTTTGGTGGAGATACGGTTGCTTTTGTTGATTCAAAAAATGTGAACACTGAGATTACTGACCGAGCTCTAATTGGAAAACTTAATACGGCAGCTGGATTTGGTTATGAAGCAATTCCAACATCAACCGGAAGAGCATCAGTTGGGTATATTCAACAACACTGTATGAAATTCGGTAGTCTTTGTAGTAAATTATAATAATGGTAGTTGGGTTTACCAAAGATCTTTATAATTAAAATAATATTTAAAACCCCCACATTCAAATTAATAGTGTTGGGGGTTTTTTTTTGAATACAGAAGTATTTATAAATAAATAAAAAAATTATGTCAAGAATTATAAGATTAACAGAAAGAGATTTATCTAACTTAGTTAGACGAGTTATTAGAGAAGAAGAAGAACAAGATGAAATTGCTGGCAATGTTGAGTCAATTCTTAATAAACCTAAAGTTGAAATGAAAATTGAAGATATCTATTCTAATCTAAGTGATGATGAAAAAAGAAAACTTGAATCGTCTTTAAATAATTTGGGTATCGACGAATATACTTCACCTAAAGAAGCTCATGATGCAGTTCAAAATGTTGCTGATAATGTTGGTGGTGAAATAGGTGAAGGTGATGAGAATATGAATCCAAAAGAAAAGATTGCCGATATTCTACACGAAATAGGTGCGGGAAATATTGCAGCTTGGGGTGGAGTTCCAGCCGCAATAGTAATTGGTGGTCTTTTAGCTGGTACTGTTGGATCACCTATGATTGCGGGATTCGCAATTAGTTGGGGGGTTACTACTTTATTAATTGGATTAGCAAAACTATTGGCTAAAGATAAATCTAAAGAGTATCAACCAGAACGTGAGCCTAAATTAAATTATCAAAAAAGTGACGTTCCTGACGGCACAATTTTTAATCGAAGAAGTGACGGAAGCACTTATAATCACCAAACTCCCTCACAAGATGGTGGAACTTATTCACCTTTTAAAAAGACTATCGATGAGGATTATAGAATGAGAAAATACCTAAGAAGATATTAATAAAAAAAATTATGAAAAGAACAATAAGATTAACAGAAAGAGATTTATCAAGATTAGTTAGACGGGTTATTAGAGAACAAGAAGAAGAAATGTCGGATTTACCAACGTGTAATAGTAAAATGGTAAATGACGGTAATCCAGGTTCATCCTCTGAGATGTCAGGATCTTACACCAAAATTACGTATAATGGATCCGTATCCCCACAATATCAAGGATATACTGTTCACTCCAAATTTGGTCCATTTTGTTTTATAAAAGGATAACATACTTAATAAAATTAACTAAACCCCATTTCTAATAAGTTTTGGGGTTTTTTGTTTTCCATTATATTTATCATATATGAAAATCATTCTTACAGAAGATCAGTATGAACAATTAACTGAAATGATTAAACTCGACATCAAGGTGGGTGATACCATAATGGGTGGCAAGTTTAAAAATAAGAAGGTTGTTGTAAAAACAATTGGAAAAAATGATAAGGGAGATATTACAATTAACGGTAAACCATTATTGAGATTCAGAATTATAAAAGAATCCAATACGGCCATACTTAGAAGACGCGAAAGAATTGAGGAACTGTTCCACGATTATTTATTATCTAATAATGTAACCCCTCAGGATTCGTTTGAGGGATACTTTCAATCATTGTGTTGGGATATTGCAATTAAGGTTGTAGATAGATCAAATGTTACCCTTAGAAACCAAATCATTCAATTTATTAAAAATCATTTCTATGAAGAATTTAAAGGGTGGTGGGAAAGAAGAAAAAACCGTATTTCTGAAAACACATCAACATCTGAAAAAAACAAGAAGTTTTTAACTAAGATCATGGGGGTTGATTTTAGCGACAAGATTCAACAAATAACTTCCACATATGATGTTCCAACAAGTTTTGATGATGGTATTGCTCCATCAACTATCAGAACATATTTGAATCATTGGGGTCCGATGTATCTTGTTAAAATTGATGGTGAAAATTATTTATATCAAGATAGAGGTGATTTTGAAATGTTTATTGATGAGGAAGGATATTGGAATAAAGATGAGATCCCTGAAAAACTTGGTATTGGTGTGTTGGGGTTAAGGTTCTCAGATATTCTTGACATGTATTTTTATGAGGAGGATCAAATATGAAAATAATTATAACGGAAAACCAACTTAAAACGGTAGTATTTAAAAACATTAATGAGTCCGAACCCAAAGATATAGAAAAAAGATATAAAACATATTCAAAAATTTTAAATGAACTAACAGAAGAATTTGATTGGGTATCTAAAATTGATGTTAAATTAAGTTCTACCGAGGAGGCAGGTGGATGGAGAGATGAAGATAGTAAACCACTATTAATTGTATTGGTTTATTTTAAAAACTATCAAAAAATTCGAATGACGACACAGTTTGAGTTATTTTATGAAATAAGCTTTATTCACGATATGTTTTTTCCTCATCTAACCGGTGGATCTCCTATATATTCAGATCATTCAGATAATGTTACAGCATATTTTTCAGCTAAATCAGTTTTTCCAAACGGTAAAAGGGACACCTTCCCAAGTCAAAACCAAATTGTTTCGGGGGATTATGACGCTGTAAATCAAATTAATGAATCAAATGAAAAAAATAAAATTTTTCTTAAAGATAAGTTTGGAATTGACCTTGACGGAAAAATTAGAATGATTCAAAGTTATGAAGAACTTCCACTTGTGTTTGCTTCTCATTTTTATCCAAAAGATTTTAACAGGATGTTAAATGATGGTGGTCCGTTTTATGTGATGAGCATTAATAAAGGTTATAAGATTGGTAATACATATGTAAACAAACTTTATTTATATCGACCTCGAGTTGACGGATCTAGTTATTTAGTAGACCAAGATGGGTATAATAAAGCCGAATCCACTTTTTTGGAAAATCTTGGAGTTGATGTAATGGGTTTAACAATTAAGGATTTGGTTAACATATATTTTAATGAGGAGGATCAAATATGAAAGTAGAAATAAGTAAAAAACAATATCAAAGGGTCATTTATAATTTATTAGATACATTGTATGGTCCAAAACTTTCATATGAAAGAAAAAAAGATATGATTTACATATATCCAAATGATAGTGATCCTTCTGAAAATGAGTCGATTGGAGAAGGTGATTCGATCTTTAGAGTTTATACTGGTAGTGGTAAAGGTAAAGGATGTAAAAAAGATTTGTATGTTACTTCTGAGACCGGAGAAGAAATAGAAGATTTTATACCAAGAGCCGCAACAAGAAAAAAATTATTTGCTAAAACTGTTCTTTCTTATGTTAATGAAAAAACGGGTCTTGATGTTGATTGTATTGATTTTTGGTATTATTCAGGTTCTACAAATGATGTTGACAAAGAAGCTAGATATAATTTTAATGTGAAAAAGAATAAAAAGATTAGGATATAAACATTGGAGGTTTTTGTTTTATATACTATTTATAAATAAAAAATATTATGAAACATTTATTAAATGACATGTCTTTTGAGGAAAGACAAAACATTAGAGAACAACACACAGGAGGAATGAAAGTTATGTCCGATAATTTCCGTAGATTGGTAAACGGAAAACTTGGAGATTCAAAACCATTGGTATCTGAGCAGGTTACGGGGGATACAACCACAACACCTGTTGCTGGTGGTGGAGGAGCAGCCGTTGAATCGGTAAGCACTATTATTAGTAGATTCCCAAATATCAAAATATCGGGAACCCCAAAAAAACACACAAATGGTATTACGGTAATGTGGGATGAAAAACCACCTAGTGGTACTGGTGGAGTCGTTAAATACTTTAAGGATTGTAATACTGGGGCTCTAACAAAATATAACGGACAAGTATCTGTAGATGAGAGAAACGCTAGAGCTATTTTAACCTTATCTTTGTGTAGATCATTAATACCTGATTCACAGGTGGTTAAAAATTCTAACGAATATTCCGCAAAACAAGCTCAATATATAAAAGACAACCCATCACAGACGGGAGCTCCAACACATTATAGAAGTGACGGATCAACTACAATGGATAACTAAAAAAATATATGGGTAATTATGTAGATTTATCGGATAAAGCTCTTAGGGTTATAATAATGACCCTAAATAAAGAATTTGACGAAAACGATATTGATATTGAGGGAAATACTATTTTCGAAGAAGATACTGTTGATCTTATTGATAAAACATTGGAATATTTTGGCGTAGGAGGT
>Ga0304730_1000240_pt1 | contig 48740 bp, 66 predicted proteins | sample M_130628_MF_Meta_FD_190474 | JGI IMG/M metagenome (GOLD analysis project Ga0304730, IMG submission 190474) | Freshwater microbial communities from Lake Montjoie, Canada to study carbon cycling - M_130628_MF_MetaG (v2) (version 2) | ecosystem: Environmental > Aquatic > Freshwater > Lake | place...
CCGACGCTGTAGGACACCGCGGCCGCGGACACCGCAGGAACCGCAGTCGCCCACGCATCACCGTCAGGAGTGGATACCGCGAAACTGAACGAACCCGCATCAGCGGCCAACATCGGCACCGCCGCCGCCGAACACCAAGACGTCGAATCAGCCCGCGCAAGGTTCACCGCCAGGTCTGGCCACACCAATGCGCTACCGAGGTACAGCTGCGCCACCGGCGCAGCACCTGCGAACAGCTTGACGATGGCGGCCGCGCCGAGGGTGAAAGCCACTAGATCACCGCATACAACGTGTTGGGATCCTTCACCGGCAGGGCCGTGTACTCCGCTTCAGAACCGGTCCACACGGTGATACCCGCCCGGGAACCACGCACCGCCCCAATCACATCAGCGGCAGCCTGAACGGTCGCCCCGGCGGCGATCACCGCGGGCTTACCGGGCAGCGTCGCCCACGTCGAACCACCACCACCGAAGCCACTGAGGTCCAGCGGATCCGGGATATCCACCCCATCGAAGGAGAACACCGCGTTGCCGTCAGCGTCGAGGCGCACCCTGTCCGGGGAAATCCGTGTGATCCCACTGGCCGGCTGGCCGGGCTGGCGCATCACCGTGATCAAGTTCAGTTCGACATCGGAGACCGGGGCCTGAATGGTGAACGGGGCGATGATCCCGGGTTTTCCGTTGAACTTCACCTCGGCGAAGCTGACCCGATAGAACAGCGGGGTTTTCAACTCCAACAGTGCCGTATCCGCCAACAATCTGATCTCGGTGAACTCCGACACCCCGTCGTCGGCTTTGCGCCGCAACTTCACTCGGCCGTCGGTGTCGATCACACCTTGGATCGGGACGGGCACGAACCCGGTCGGCCGCGGGGAGGCGTGGGTGGCCAGGATGACATCCCCGGTCGCCAGCAGCGGTGTGAACAGGATTTTCGCGGTGACCGGCGCCGAATCCGGGTCGTGGTCGGTGTCGTTTTCGGTGTCGGCGACGATCGCCCGGAAATCCCCGGCCACACTGAAATACGTCGGAACACTAGGTGCAGTCACGACCCTCTCCTCACCGGAACATCAGCCACAACATCACGATCAGCGCCCTCATCGACACCTCACGACGGAACCTCGATAGCGGTGATCGACCGCAGAAGACCGACAGCAGCAGCGGTTTCGCTGCGCGGCGCCTTGCAGTGGGCGGTGTGGTACACCGCAAGCGCGTCCCCCAGCACCAGCATTTCCGCGAACGTGCCCTCGACGTAGCCGTAATGCTGATGGCATGCCTGGCAGACAACCTTCATCAACGAACTTTCATCTTCATCGTGTACGACATCGCAGTCTGTACAACGGTTTTCACCATCATCACCCCGACGATGGTCCACGCTTCCTTGTCGAAGGCGTTGAAGTCGGGGCCGATCATCGTGGCCACCACCGCGAACACCGCGGCACCGATGTCAAGGACCGCGCCCTGGATGAAGGTGCGCACCGTTGCAGGGCCGGCCTCAAATGACTGCTCCAGGTGCACCTCGGGGGAACGCCCGGTAACTGCGGCGGCCAGGGCGCTCTTGCCGTTGGCCAGCAGGATGTCCTTGTTCTCGACTGCCGCCTCGACGAGTGCCTGCCGCATCATCTCCCGAATGTCGGGTGGCACCGTGACCTTGACGACGGTGCCGGTCTCGGGGTTGCGGGCGCTGACAGACATCGGCGGCTCGGGACGCTGCGGCGGCCCCGGGTCCGGTTTGCGTTCCCACGGAAGGCTCATTAGAAGCCCTCCCGGACACGGTCGTAGAGTTCACGGGCTTCGATGCCCGCACGTTCGGCGAGGGCGAAGACGAGTGACTGGGTGAGCAGACCTTCGGCCCGGATGTTGCGCAGCTGCGACTCGAGGTCTTCGTCCTGGCTGTGATGGTGCGGATAGCCGGTCAGCGGCGTCCCACCGTAGGTGGATGTGACGGTCTCGTAGGTCGGCTCGACGGGTGTGGGCTCGCGGTAGACGACATCGGGGGCCAGCGGGTGGTCCATGTCGGCGACGAACGCCGAGGCCACTTCCAGGGCGCGCCAGTACCGGCTGCGACGGTCCTCTATGCCGTGGAGTCCCCCGTTGATGGCGCGGGTGACACCTTCAAGGTCTTCCGAATCAGCCATTGCATTGATGCCCGGTCGAGCAACAGTCCAATACCAGACTGCGCCAAGAAAACCGTATCGGTCACCGCCCAGTTCGTCAGGGAACTCAAGGAAGTAGGTCGCGGATGGAACCAGTCCTCGCTGAAAGGCCCACTCGGAGACGGCGCGCACGTTATGGCGACCTGTGATCTGGATCGGGCCTCTGCCCTTGAAGCGAGGACCGTCGCCAGGCTCAGTGTTGCCAAGGTCAGCGCGGCCTTCGTATGCCCACCCATCGTCGGCGATTTCCTCCATGTAGAGCAAGCCGGCACTTTCGTGGCCGATCTGAGCGATCCACTGGGCCACCCGGCGCGGGGTGTAGCACTGCGACTGCTCCAGGGCGTCCCGGACCTGGGGCAGCAGTTCCCGGTAGCGTTCCATCGGCAGCGAGTCGCCCATGGCGTAGGACAGCAGGGCAGCGTCGTCCGGTCCTGCCGGGTTGGGCACACCGACCACACCGTGGACGCGGGCGTAGCTGTAGCCCTTCGGGGCCATCAGGATCATGCACTGCCGCAGCGTGATCCAGTATCCGAACGGGTGTCCGCCGGAATCGACAACCCAGACGTAGCGTTCGCCGTTCTCCTCGGCCCACCCCATGAAACTCACGTAGTGGTAAATAGTCCCGGAGCCGTAGAAGTTCGGCGCGGGACCGCTGCCGCGCTGCGGCCTGGGCGGGTTGTTCGCGGGGGATACGAAGTTGCCCACCACACCGAACCCGGCGTCGATGGACGACTTCAGGTTGTCCCAGAACTCCTCCATCTGCGCGTCGGACGGTGGGTCCAGCGGCAGGTCCACGGTGATGTAGTCGGCGTCGTGGACGTGCTCGTTGAGCACTGCGGTGATCTGGCCGATGTAGTCGGTGCCGCCCTCGTGGGTGTTGCACTGCTGTGCCAGCCAGGACTCGTCGAAGTGGATGTCGCGGGTGTTGAGCACCGTCTGTGCCGACGCTGGGCCGCACCACCAGCCGGTCTCCTGGGGGACCAGGTCCCGGTCGTAGGGGAGGATCTTCTCGGTCATGATGTTTCCTGTCCCTTCATCGCTGCGGCTACGTCGGAGGGTTTGATCATGATCGACTGCCCTTGGGTGTAGGACGGGATGAGGTCGGCGGCGATCATGCGGTTGAGTTTGGTGACGGTCAGGCCGATCACCATGCCGGGCAGGTAGGACTTCGGCACTGCCTTGTCAGGATCCACGCCAGCGGCGTACACGGTTTTGACGGTGTTGACCGTTTCGGTCTGCACCGGTACTGGACTTCCGCGTCCCGCGATGGGGTTGAGTCCCTTTTGGGTGAGCCAATATTCGACTACGCCGGCTGTCGGTTCCGGGGCGATCCGCTTCTCGGGCCGTGTGGGTGGTGTGGTCAGGGTGAATGTCATGTCTCTCCTACGCCACCGGGTAGATGATTGACTTCCCGCGTCTCCCCGGCGTCCGGGCAGACTTGGGCGGGGTCAGCTTTGATCGGGTAGTCCAACCAATGCGCCGGCCCCACAGTCTTGTTCAAGTGATCCAACGCGATCTGAACCCCGGACCGGCTGTCCCCCTGGACCGGCTTCCAGGTGTCCAAGTGGTAGACGTTGTGCGCTGAACTCATGCCGGTGAAAAGTTGAACGATGGCATCGAAGGCGGTACCCAGCGGGATGAGTGACGAAGTTTGCCCCATCAACAGTTCGAATATTGCCGTCAACGCCTGATCGTTCACACCATCGCCGTTGGCACAGACCGGATCGCCTTCGGCGGCGAACTCCCACACCAGATCGGTGGTATTGGTGAGCCTGCGTCCGTAGGCGGCGATACCGTGACCCGAAGGCACCGGGGTGCAACCAGGGAATGCCCTGCCCTCTTGGCGGATTGGGTTGCCCATCAGGACAATTCCCAGGCAGTCGGAAAGCCGATTGACCTCACCGGAGCGGAGCTTCTTGTAAACCTCGCCCATGATCAGCGCACCCTGCGACAGACCGACCAGGATGAACCGGCCAGGTTTGGCGTTGATCGCCTCGACCACCCGTTGGATGCCCTGAGCGGAGGATTGCCCCATGAAGATGTTGTTGGGATAGCCGGTGATCTTGGTGTGGGCGAAAAACTGAGCGTTGAGGCCCAGCTTGAACGGCGTCAACTCAAGATTTGAGTTGGTCCCGACGCACTCGTAAACATTGATTTTCAGGTGCGGCGAGGGGGCGTGGTAGCGCACAGCGCAGTACCCGATCCCACCGGCGCTCCCAGCGCCCATGCCGGCACCGCCACCCGATCCGCCACCACCGGGCTTGTTCACGTTCGGCGATGCGGGCCCGGCCCCGATGCCACCGACGTAGACGACATCGTCAAATTCCAGATCGCGTCCACCGCTGAGGTTTCCGCCCTGCGCGTCCTGACCAACCATCGCGGAGAGGATGGTGCCGCTGCTCATGCTTCCACTGTTGCCGGTGGGGTCAGACCCGCCAGCGCCGACGAAATGCCCGAACTCAAGGACACCTGTCGAGGTTTTGGCGTACAACCTGACAGAGCTTTGCGACCCCGGCTTGCCTGGGTTGCCACCATTGGGGAACGTGACTCCGGTTCCGCTCGCACCACCCGGCCCTGGCCGCAGTTCCACATGGATCGACTGCACCTCGCGTCCAGCGAGCCAGTCTTGGATGCCCACCGTGGTGGCGTTCCACTTCGCGCCGTAGCCGCCCCGCCCGACCCCGGTGAGGCTTCCGCCCTGACCGCCGCCGCCGCCGCCGAGTGCGATCAGATCGACATGCGTCGCCCACGACGGGATGTCGACGGTCGCCGGGGTGGTGGACTGGGTTGCGAACAGCACCGGCTCATTAACGGGTGGCTGTGCCTTCGCAGCTGAATCATCGTGCGATACGGACTTATTACCCATTGTCGTTCTCCTTAGTGCGTTCGCGGTTACCGACGATCACTTTTCTGCTCCGATCTTCCCGCCAGGTAACTCAATTCCGGTGGCTTCGATCAACGCCGTGAGAACGTCGTTGAGCAGCCAGAACATGGCCTCGATGGATTCCAGTGTCGCGTTTGGTCCGTTCATGGCGTCGATGATGCCCTGGCTGAACGCCGTAACCTCCGCGATCTGCTCCTGAATGTAGGCAGCAATCGCGGTCAGGTTCTCGGCCACCCACCCATCCTGCTGTATCAGGTATTCGCTTATCTCGGTTTGGGTTTCGATAACGCCGTGCTGCGCTACCAGCGCGTCGTACAGCGTTTCGATGGTTTGACCGGACGCGCCGTAGCCACCCTCGACACCCCACGTCAGAGCGTCAACGAACAGTTGCAGACCTTGTTGCAGGTTGGGCAGTATCTCCGCGCCGCTGGAATCTAAGAAACCGTCGCCCAGGACGTTTGCCGTGGACAGGTTGCCGTCAGCGGTGAGGTTCTTCGTCTTCGCTTCCAGCGCGTCGAGTCGAGCTTTCAGCGCCGCGTTCTCGGCTGCCAACACATCGACCTTGGCGAGTGTCGCGTTGGTGGACTGACACCAGTCCACGATGGCCTGCAACGCTTCCTGCTCGGTGCTGCCAAGCGCAGTGATGGGCTTGCCCAGGAACCCGCCAAGGAAAGCCGACGCAATTTTGGAACCTGTCTCCGCGTCTTTGGTGATGCGCCGGATGGCGTTGACGGCACTCTCTGGCGTTGGCGTGGGTGTCGTTGTGAAAATGCTGGTGATCCCGGCGATGAGCGCACCGAGATCGGTGGACGTGTCGAGGATCATCTGTGCTTGCTCGGCAGTCAGGCCGGTGCCGTCGCCGCCGCCAACACCCAACGCCGCAAGTGCATCGACCGCGACCTGCGCCGCCGCAATATCGGCACGAATCTGATCCATCGCAGGTTTGACAGCCGCAACCGCAGGCCCGTCCACACCGTTACCGACGCTGGTGTCGGTTGAGCCGGTAATCGCCCGGATGGTGGGCAGCACAAGGGTTTCGCGCAGATGCTTGTACCCCAGGTTCAAGCCCTCGATCTGCTGGGTGCGGGTCAGAATCTCCTGCGCCAAGTCCTGGCCGAGACCATTCACATACGCGCCAACTAAACCGTTGCCCTGGTTCAGGTCGGCGGCAAGCCACGTCTGCACCACCGCCAACGCCAAGTCGGTGATCTGCGACGCCGACAGGATCTGCTCACTGTTGGCTAGGACCACGCCATTTGGTGCCAACAAATTGAGGTTGAGCGACTTGCCGTCGGGGGACACCGCCACAACCTCGGCATCCCCGGCAATCCCGGCATTCAAGCTGGGGCTGACGTTCAGGGGACCGGCGAAGGGCTTACTCAAAACCATTTGAACGATGGCCTCAACCAGCCTCGGCAGCCCGGCCTGCACATCAGCGATGGTGACGTTGCTGTTGGCACCTTGACCGGACAGCAGGGAAAGCAGGACCATGAAATCGTTGGCCTGATTCGACAGGGCTTGCCATACGACCTCCACGTCGGCGACTGTGGCACCGGGCTTCAAGCCGAGCAGGTCCAGTAGCGGCTGCAAATCAGCCCCCAGGTTGCCGCCGCCGCCAGCGACGACAGAGAGCAAGTCGTTCCACGCGGTGACTGCCAACCCAACAAGCCCGCCGCCCGCAATCGTGATCGCCGACGCCGGCGGATCGCCTGCAACCGCCGTGAGGAACTGCTGCAAGCCGACACTCGTTGCGTACGCGCTGACTCCGGTCGAGGCAAGGTTGTCGTCAACCCCGCTGATGTAAGCGACCAGGTCCGCGACGGTGGCGTTGGGCTTGCCACCGAAAGCGTCGACGATCTGCTGCGCCAAAACCTCACTACCGACACCGCCGCCACCCAACGCCAGGATCGCCGCGACCGCATCCGCAACCGTCGCACCCGGCTTAACGGCCACACCATCAAGCAGCTGCGTCAGCGTGACCGAAACCGTCGACGCCTGCATAGCCGCGTTAGCCGCGGTCATGCTCGCGGCCCGGATACCCGATAACACCTCGTTAGCGGCCTCAATAGGGGTCGCCCCGCTTTTACGGGCCAGTTCGTCGATCAGTTTTTGCAGGTTGGCGGTGATCGGCATGTTGTCCACCACGATCGTCACCAGATTCGCCAGATCCGGGGTGATAACGTTCAGCAGATCCATGGCAGAGGTGGTTACCAACGCCCCCGCAACGGCCTCCGCCACAGTGGCATTCGGCTTGCCGGCCAAACCGTCGAGAAGTTGTTGAAACGCCGCGAAATCCGCCCCACCCAGGGATGCGATCACCGCCTCCACATCCGGCAACGTCGCACCAGGCTTACCGGTAATCGCGTCGATCAACGCCTGCAAGGCACTGCCGGCACCGCCCACGCCCGCGAGCAAGTCGTCGAAGCTGGCACCCGGCCACATGTCAGCGGCGATCCGCTGCAGCAGCATCGTGTGGTCGTTGCACATCCCAAGTTTGGCGATGGGACTGTCGCAGCTACTGAAGATGCAGTTCGTCATCCTTCACAACCTCTTCTCGAACATCAGGGACTGCGGGTGTCTGCGACGGTGACGGAATGCACCGAGCTGGGGGTGATCTGGCCGAGCACACCGAACTGGGCGCGCCCGCCGAACCCCCAGCCGCGGTTGGTGATCAGCGGGGTGGTCAACCGGGTCGGGTCGTCCCACTCGATCAGCACCGAGTTCTCGCGGATCACCCTGTAGGAGTAGGGCGCTTTGGTGGGGTCGGGGTTGGCGTCGCCGCACTCCAGGGTGAGGGGAACCCCGGGGGCGGGTTTCGGGCACGGCACAACCTCAACCGGCACATCTGCGGCAGTGCCCAAGTTGTAGCCCAGATGCAGGCGCCCCTTGCCGTCCGGGCCGATGTCCCACCACGCCACCATGTAGGACTTGTGATCGGCTGACACCCGGGCAAAAACCATGTCCTGGGCGGAGTTACCCAGCGGAACCGTTTGCAGCACAGTGGTTCCGGTCACCCGCGTTACCGCCTGGAACGGGGTGGCGGTCTGCGCATCCTTCGGGTCGACGCGCCAGCAACGGATCGTGTTCGCCGCGATGCCGCCGCGTTTTAACACCGCCTGCCCGCCGGCCAACACCATTGACCCGGCCCCGTTGTCGACGACCAGCCAGCCCGGACCCAGATCGGGGGCGTCGGGGCGTTCGAAGTCATCCCCACCGACGACACCCCCTGCCGGCTTGTTCACCGCCGCAAGAAGTTGCGCGATCGTCGTGGCCTGCGCCGCCGTCGACGCCATCAACAGGGCGAACTGATCGGCCGCATCATCAGCAGTGATCGTCGTGTCCGGTTTCACCCCAGTCAGTGACTGCCAGAACTTGTCCAGCCAGGCCTGCCACTCGGCGACGTGCAGCCACTCCCCGATCTTGTTAAGTGCGTCCTGAATGAGGTGGATGATCGACGCGACCAGCGCCTGCCCGGAGGACAGGTCCAGGCCGGTCAACTCCAGCACTGCCGGAACGACGAACTTTTCCCATGTCTTCTTGAACTGCTCGATGATCTCCAGGAGGTCGAACGGCTTGATCTTGGGGTTGGGGTCGAGCCGGTTGAGGGGGTTCTTGTCGGCGGGGAGCTGCAGCTGCCGCAACTCGGCGGGGTCGAACGAGCGTGGCATCAGACGGGCTGGACCTGGATGGACAGCTGGGCGCCGTCACGTTTGAACTCGATCAGCGCCGGCAACCCGAGCACACCGTTGTTGAGGATCCGCACGTAGAGAGTGCCCTCGTTGCCGGTGTGGTTGGCCCGCACTCTGGCCAGACCGTTGTCGGGGGTGACGGCGTCGCCGGGAGCGGACTGGGTGGAGAAGTGCGGCACGAGCGTGGTCCAGGTCGACACGTTGCCCCACCCTTTGGCGACGACTTTCCCGTCCTTCGGATCACCCAAGAGCACCTCGATGGCGAAGATCATCGGGTCGGCGTCGGCTTCCATGCCCCGGATGCGCATGTGCCCGAACACGATCGGCGTCCACGGGAAGTCCTGCGCCGGCAGAGCGTAGGAGCCGATCGGCACCGACACCGAGGCTTGCAGTCCGGACACGGATTTGAACGCCGCCTCGGGCATCGTGAAGAACCGTTGCCCGATCTCCGAGGCCGGCCGCGGCTCCCACAGGTCGGTTTTCTCGTTGAACGTCAGCACGTCCCCGGTCTGCGGCACGATGTTGCCGTTGACGTCGGGGGCGTCGGCGATGGAAGTGGCCGGCCCGCGCGGACCGCGCGGGGCTTTGAGGTACATCGTCCAGTTGGGCAGGGTGTCGGTGCCGGTGACGGTGATGTAGGAGTCGACGTCGGGGTCGTCGGGGTCGAGGAGCTCGACGTTGGGGGTGATGATCGGCACCGGGCCGGGCGGGCCCTGGGTGCCCATCTGGAACACCTGCCAGTGCGTGCCGTGCCACAGGTACGCCTTCGAGCCCAGGACGTTGCCGAGGTCGTCGCGTTCCTCGATGATCCAGTACTTACCGATGTCGGCGGGGTCGTTGGTGAGGTTCGTCGGCAGGTCCTCGACCACGACGATGTTGTCGGACTGCAGTTTCAGGATGGGGGCGTTACGTCCGGGCGGCCCGGGAGGACCCATCAGGGCGGCCAGTGACAGGGTGCCGTTACCTCCGAACAGTTCCAGGGTGGCCGACACCTGGTCGGGTGTGTCACCGTCGGAGAGCACCCCGAACATGTGGACGTTGGCCAGCACCGTGCCCAGGTGGACGCGGTCTCCTATCTGTGGCTTGATGACGGGGATTACGCCTCGGTTGCTGTCCATTGCTCCTCGAACTCGGGGTCGATGGTGATGGCGGGGGTGACGCGCCACGGCCGCGGTACGTCAACCTCGGGTGCGGTGTCGTCGGCGGCGGCGGGCAGCCACATGGGCAGTGCGCCGCCGCGGAGTTTGATGCGCCGGCGGCTGCGGTCGAGGTTCCAGCCGGCGCCTGCCAGGACGGCGGCGATGGCGTCGCGGGCCGCCGGTATCCAGGTCAGATCCAGGACGCCGCCGTCGGCTCCGGTGGGGTGGTCGAGGTCGGCGTGCAGCAGCCCGCGGGCCGCGGGATCGTGCGCGCCGGTGCGCCGCCACCCGCACAGGGCAAGGTGATAGGCGCAGATGTGCGGCAGGGCCGGCACCACGGCCAGTCCGGGGACGGCGCGGATCGTGTCGAAGATGGCCAGCATCGCCGCTGCTGTGTCGCGGATCTCGCGCACGGCGCCCTGTTGGGCCGGGGTGAGCCCGTCCAGGTGGGGCGGGGCGGCGAGCACGGCGCGGGTGCGGGCCAACCCGTCATGCAGATCCGGTTCCGCTTCGACGTCGGTGACCCCGTAGTGCAGCATCAGAAGATGGTTCCCTCGCCGAGTGCCAGGCCGGCGATCGACGCCACCGCCTGCAACGCCCGCACCCCCTGCGTGAGTGCGTCGTCGTCGCGGCTGTCGTCCCCGATCGACAGCGAATAGGTGATCGGTTTGCGGCGGTCGTACTCGTACTTGATCGCAGAGGCCTGGTCGGCGTAGACGATGCGGTCCTGCTCGAACCCGAGCCTGTCCCCCAGTCCGTAGTCGACGAGGACCACCCAGGGGGCGGCGTTGCGGATGGAGGTTTTGAAGGCGCGGTAGGCGCGTTTCTTGTACCAGCCGACCCGGATCGTCAGGAACCCGGAGACGACGTAGGCGGTGCCGGATCCGCCGCGCTCGAAGTGCTCGCAGTAGGCCAGGCTGCCGGTGTTCAACGCCCGCCCCGGGTCGGTGAACGCCTGGTAGGCGAAAAACACGTCGTCGAGCTGACCTTGGTAGAGATTGTCCAGGCCTTCGGCGCCGGTCAGCTCGTAGGCGCCGCCGACCGGGCCCAACGGGATGACCTCCGCGATCTGGGAGATGCCGTAGCGGATCCCATAGGTCTGCAAATCGTTGAGGAGCTTCGGGCTGTGGCCCCCGGCGAAAATCGTCTTGACCGGGCCCTTGTGCAGGGTGACGTTCGACTCGATGATCCCGGAGTGCTGGCCCTCCCGGTAAATCACCGCGGGCTTCTCCGGGGCAACCATCGCCAGCCGGCGGAACAGCGGGTCCGGTTCACCGTCGCCGTCGTTGTCGATCTGGATGACGGTGTTGGTGATCAGGTCGTCGGCGGTGGAGGCGACAAGGTTGATGATCCCGTCGACGGCGGTGCCGGTGGGGCCCTCATATCCGCTCTTGTCTTCGAAGGAGTGGATGACGCAGTTGCGTTGCGGCCGGGCCAGGTGGGCCAGCTTAGGTCCGACAAGGGCTTCGAGTTCGGTGTGCGGGTTGTCGAGGTCCTCGGTGAAGAACGTGTAGGAGCGGGCGATCACCCCGGCGTCCTTGAACAGGTCCAGTGTGGCCGAGTGGAAGTCGTTCCATGTTGCGGTGAGCATCGACGTGCGGGACTGGTCGGTCACCGGGTTCACCCACGCCACCTGCTGCGGATAGTTCATCGGCGAGAGCGCACCGGAGGTGAGGGTGTCCACCCACGCCCCCGGGTTCAGCACAGACTCGACCACCCGCATCGGGGAGTAGATGCGCAGCAGCTGCAGCCACAACGTCGCCCACGCGATCGTGCAGGTGTTACCGGGCAGGAAGAACATACGCGGCAGGGCGATCTCGGGTGGCTGACCGGGGATCGGGGACGGCGAGACCAGGATGTGTTTGAGGTGCTCACGCTGGTGGGTGGCCACCAACTCCACCGTCGCGATCCCGGAAGAGTCCCGCTTGGCGTGGATCTGGGTGATCTTGCCGCCCCACCGGGTGCGCCAGGACGGGTTGGTGGGGATGGGATCAATGCTCAGGTGGAGGTCGGTTTCCAGGCGGACCATGGTCTTGACGAACGTGGCCAGGTAGTGGCCGTCGCCGCGGATCACCACGGTGGCCTCACCGGAGTCGGTGGCGACTTCCTCGGCGACGCAGCTGATTTCCCCGCCGATGCGGGCGATGTGGTCAAGGTGCTCGTTCTGCATGCGGATCAGCGGACGCTGGCGGCCGGCGGCGGCGATGGTGTCGCGGCGTGACCGCAGATACCGGTAGGCCGACATCGGGTCGGTGACCGGGTCGGGCTTTTCCAGGGCGCCGACCACATGGTCGACGAACAGCCCGGCCAGGTTCTGGGTGAACTGCAGCCCGGGAGCCCACTGCGCCACGCTTTCCAGCAGTGGGGTGGCGAAGTCGCCCATCAGTACGGCCTGGAGTAGTGCTGGGGCATGAACACCGTCACCTGACCGCCCGGCCGGGAGTGCCTGACTTTGATGTTGGCCACCGTGCGGGGCGGGATCATCGACAGGAACCGCACACCGTGGGCGCGCCGCCACACCGGCTCCCCGAGGTCGCCGAGGTCGTGGAGGAAGAAGTCCAGAATCCGCGACGAGCGGATCAACTGGTAGAAGGCGTTGTCGACGGGGTCGGCGGCGCCGGTGACGGTGCGGGCGTCCTCGTCGGTGTCCACCAGGACAGGGGCTTCCTTCACTGTCACCAAAGGCAGTTCGACCAGCCGGGCGGTCATGCCGTCGGACACCCACGCCTTGCCGGCGGTGTAGAGGAACTTCGGGGCGGCCGGCATGTCGGAGCGGTTCGCGATCGAGATGACCTGCTCATCCCACGGCTTTTTCTTGGTGAAGTTGTCCTTGTGCGCGGTAAAGGTTTGGTAGAGAGCGGGTTTGGCCCACACCGGGGAGCACGCCAGGATCTGCATGTCGTGGGTGGCGGTGTTGTTGCCTGCGTAGACGGGATCCTTTTTGAAGCTCGTTTCGCATGGGCGGGCCTGCATCACCGCGATCCACCGCCACCCGCACGTCGGGGTCCAGGACCCGAGCCAGCCCGGGACGCCGACCGGCCAGGCCTGCCACCACCGCGACTCCACCATCCGATATTGGGTGGCGTTGAGTTTGCGGGTCTGCGAGCCGATCATGGCCCCGCAGTTGATGATCCGCTTGTTGATGTTGGAGCGCTCGTAGGTGGCGCCGCGCTGGTAGGCGGTCTCGGTGAGCAGATGCTCGAACGGCAGGTGGTAGTGGCCCTGCAGTTCCTCGGCGAACTGCACCCCCTGCTTACCGGCGTCCGGGCCGGCCAGGTCCCAGCGGGAGCCATCGGGGCCGATGTAGATCAGGCGGGTGGCTTCGGAGCGGAACCGCGGCGGCAGCGTCTGCCAGTTCGTCCAGATGTGGGCGGCGTTGCCGACGTACTCGACGGCCCCGCTCACGGCGTCTGCCTCAACGCGACGCGGGTCCGGCCCTGCGCGGCCTGCTGCGGCGCCACGCTGGAAGACAGATCAGGGGTGCCGAACTGCGAGCCGGCCAGGTTCATGGAGTTGTCGACGCTGTAGTTGTTCGTGGTGTCCCCACCGGGCTGCTGGGCGCCGGTGAACTGGCTGCCCGGGATCACACCCGCACCGCCGGAGCCGGGCCCCCCGGGGACGAACGGGGCGGTGGCCTCGGCCGGGCCGCCGACGTTGAGCGCACCGAAGGCTTGCGGCACGTTGGACAGCAAAGCACCGAACAGGCCCCCGCCCCCACCGCCGCCGGCGGCGTCGGCGGTCGCACCGTCACCGCCCTTGACCTTGACCTTCGACAGCCCGCCCAGGAGCTTCACGATGCCCAGGTCGGCGGGGTTGCCGAAGATGCTGCCGTCAAAACCGAACGCCTCAGCGATGCCGGACACGAAGTCCTGGCCGAAGCTCTCCCCCATCCCCTTACTGCTGTCCTTCTTCGGGGACTTCTTGGCTTCGGTGTTGTACTTCTGCTCCGCGGAGGTGAGGTCGTTGAGTGCGTCGATGTGATCGCGTTGCGCTTTGGTGACCGCGTTCTCCGCAGCCGCCCGCTCGGACGGTTTGATGGTCGACGGGTCGCCCATGTTCATTTCGGTGAGCTTCTGACCGGCCTGGTCCCAGGCGAACTGGGTGTCCTGGACACGCTGTTGGGCTTCCCGCACCGACTTCAGATCCGAATACGAGGTGGAGCCGGGGCCGTTCCAGTCGGGGACGTCGAAGCTGGCCGGGGGTGGCCCGGTCATGTCCACTGCGGGTGAGGAGGCCGGGGTGTAGGCCGGTGGTGCCGCTGTCACCGCCGGTGCTGGGGCCGCCGCGGTGGTGGCCGGGGCGGGAACGGTTGCGCTCACGGTGGTGGTTTGGGCGGCGGTCTGGGTGGCAGGGGACGCGGCCTGCACCGCCGGCGCTGACCGGTTAGCGGGGTTGTTCGCGTAGATGTAGCCGCGCCCGCGTGACACCGCGGCGGCATTGTCCGCGCTGATCCAATACTCTTTGCCGCCGAACGCGGGGTCGGCGATCTTCAGCGCTCGGTTGGCATCGTCGACGCCCATGACGGCGACGTAGTGCATCGTGCCTTCGCTGTAGTTCGGGGCCTGGGTGCCCATGATTCCCTGCGGGCGAACACCGTTGAGGGCGTAGTTGATGACCGCTCCGTATCCGGCTTTGACCGATCCGGCGATGTCGTTGTACAGCTTGGCGGGGTTGGCCGCACCGCCCATCACGGGGACACCCTGGTAGTTCGCGCCCCGCAGGTTGCGGTTCAGGCCGTCGACGACGCGGTCGAAACCAGTGCCGGACGTCGTTGTCCCCATCTCGCTGATGAGCTGGTTCTCGGACTTGATGACGCCGCGGCCGTTGGCCACGATCTGGACCGACCCGGGGCCACAGTCCCAGGACTGCTCCTGGTTGATGATGCCGCGGTTGAAGTTGAGGACCGCCGCGCTGCCGGACATCGTCGCGCCGGGGTTGGCGGCGGCGTAGGCCGATTGCCCGACGGCTTGCGCCGCGCCCTCCCGCGCACCCTTGGCCGCCGCCGCCGCGATGGTGCTCGAGGCGGACTTCACCCCGGAGGTGACCACCGCGGCCGCGGTAGCCGGAACCCCGTTCGCGCCGGCGGCGCCGGTGTAGGGCACGGTCGACCAGTCGGTCTTGGGCTTGGTGTTGTCCGCCGGGGGCGGCGCCACATACGTCGACACCGGGGGCGCGGCGGGTATCGGGTATGCGCCAGGAGTGGGCATGGATGGGGTGGCGAACGACCCGCTACCCACATAGCCGCCTACCGACGGAATGTTCAGATCCGTTGGCAGGTTGGGAATCTGACCGACGTCGATATTCGGGACCAGCTTGCCGATCACCGGGATGCTCTTCGCGGCGTCGGCGAGCTTCTCGACCCCGCGTAGGACGAAGTTGATGGCGTCGATCATGCCGTCCAGCAGCGGCTTCATGCCTTTGTAGGCGGTCTCGACCGCCCCGGACACGACCGGCCACACCTTCTCGAAGATCTTCTGCAGCTTCTCCGTCTCTTCCATGACGTAGGGGATCGCCTTCTGGGCGAGTTCAGTCAGCTTCTCGATCACCGGGATCACGATCGGGACGATGGCCACGAACACCTGCATCAACTGCTGGCCGATGGTCGCAGCGAGCTGGAGAATCTGCGGGATCATCGGTGTCACCGTCTGAATCAGCTTCATGAACGCCTGCGACAGAGGCTCGATCAGCGGAGCCATGGCCGAGAAGTACTGCATCAGCTGCTGCGCGACGATCATCGCGACTTCACTCAAGATCGGGGCCAGCTGTTGAAAGATCGGCAGCAGTTGCTGGGCCATCGACTGCCAGATCGGCCCCAGCACCTGCATCAGTTGGTTGAAGGCCGGGGCCAGCGATGTGACGACCATCGAGGCGACCTGAGCCAGCAGCGTGAACAGCGGAGACGCGGCGGTGAGCAAGTTGGCGAAGGAACCGGCCAGCGCGGCGATTCCCGGCTGCAACGCCGTGAAGATCGGGGTCAGCGAAGTCATCAACGCCTGACCGATCGGCGCCAGCGAGAAGAACACCGGCGCCAGCGACTGCACCAGATCGAAGAATTGGCCCATGCCGGTGATCGCGGTGGAAATCCACTGCTGCAACTGCCCCGACGCTGACGCTTGGGACACGAACTGCGAGAAGCCCTGCGCGGCCTGGGTGATAGCCGCCCCCAGTTGCGGCATGAACGACGAACCCACCTCACCCAACTGAGCGAACGCCGCGGTGATCGGCTGCAACGCCGGGGTCAACTGCGCGAACCCGCTGACGATGTTGTTCGTCATCGACTGCAACGTCGACATCATCTCCGGGGTCGTCAGCTGCCGCATCAGATCCGCGCCCGCCTGACCGAACACCGACGACAACTGCGACAGGCCGGTGCGGGCCATCGGCAGCATGGTCTGCACGAAGTTCGTCAGCTCACCCTGCATCGGTGCGAAGAACCCGTCGGCGACGGTGAACTTCAACTGATCGAACAGCGGCATCAAACCCTGAATCTCGGTGGCAACACCTTGGGCGGCCGGGCTCAACTGGGAGAGAGACTCGGCGAACTTCACCGGATCCTTGATGTTCTTCATGGCGTCGCCGAAACCGTCGAACGCCAACGCCAACGACCCGATCGCCGCCCCGGCCCCGACAGCGGCCGCGGGCAGCAGCCCAAGGGCTCCGCTCAACTGCGACGCCACACCGGCCAGGCCAACCATGCCGGCCGCCATCGCCGGGCCCCCCATGCCGCCGCCCTTGAACGCGCCGCCGGCTGCATCGGAGGCGGCCGAACCGAACTCGGCGCCGTACTTCTGCCCGTCGCGGCCACCGTTGAGCAGCGACCCGAGCCGGTTGCGGTCCACGTCGACGTTGACATGGACGGTATGGCCGTCCAAGGAGTCGATCTTGGCCCGGGCGCTGGCGGTGTCCGCGTCGACGTCGACATCGACGGAGATGCCCGACAGTTCCTTGTCGATGTCCTGCTTCCACCGGCGGCCCGCTTCCCGCGCGGCCGGGTCGACTTCCTTGAACGCCCGGGCGATACCCGAAGCGACACGGGAGGTTTCGGGAATGACGGAGACGAACACGTCTGCGATCGAGCGGCGCTGCCTAGCCATTCCCACCACCTCCGATCATGGTCATGCCCACCCGGGCCAGATAGTCCTCAACGGTCATCGTGTTGTCGTCCGCCTCGTCGGGGTCGCGGTAGACCACGCCCGGCCGCTGCAGCGGCGTGGGCCGGTACTGCTGGTCAGCCGGATCGCGGGTGGCGTCCTCGGTGTTCAGCCAGGTCTGCACCCGCAGCTCGTCGACCGCCATAGCCAGCAGGTGCGATTCCGGGGAAAAGCGTTCCGAGCGGGCGAAATGCGTTGCCGTGCCGGGTTGGGCGTGCAGGACGAAGCTGACAAGTTCACCGAAACTGAGCCGTTCGGTTCCGACGTCAGCCCAGCGCAGGCGGGCGCAGATCAGGTCACGCTCGACGGCACCGAAGTGCTGGCTCAGGATGCCGACGAGCGCGAGGATTCCCCCGCGATGGCCTGATTCCACTGCGACCACGCCTCGAACATGCCGCCGTAGTCCTCGTCGTCGAAGTCGTCGGACACCTCCAGCGCCTTCTCACTGGCGACCCGTTCCAGGACGAACCACATCTGCTCGACGGCGTTCTGCAGGCGCAGCTTGCGCAGCACACCCGGCTTGGGGCGGCGTTTGTCGTTCAACGCGGCCAGGCCGACGGTGCGGCCGTCGGCTGCGGTGAACACGAACACCTCCTCGCCGGGGTATTCGGTCTGCCAGTCGAACCCGGGGTCGCCCGGCTGTGCGGCCGGGGGCTCCGGGGCGTCATCAACAGCGACTTCGGCCTCCGGGGCCTTCTTCGTCTTTGCTGTTGCCACTGTGGTTGTCCTCCTTGATGATTGGTCGGATTTAGGCGTCGAGGATTCCGTCGTCGGTGCGGGTCCGGGAGTACCGGCCGGCCGGGTCCGGGTAGAACGTCACCTCGATGTCGTGGGACAGGATTTCCTTGTGGGACCACTTCTGGGTCTTGCGCTTCTTGACCTCGCCGATCGGGAACCACTTCTGCACCCGCTTCCCGCCGGGGGAGAACGTGTCCAGCAGGAAGGTGTGCTGTCCGAGGGCGTCGGAGGTTTGGAAGATCGTCAGCTGCCGGCCGTGGGTGGCCGTCGGGGCGATCTCGGTGACCCGGTCGGCGCCGTAGGCGAGCTTGGCGACCTCGACGTTGAGGAACTCCAGCAGCTTGAAGGCCAGCGTGAGCCCGAACTCGGTCTGCGGCTCGGCCACTTGATCGGAACCCCACGCGTATTTCTTGTCGCTGTTGCGGTTCTCGTCCTCGTCGAGGCCGTCGTCGGCGACGAAGCCGAGCAGCGTGTAGACGGGGTCGATGGAGAAGTCGTCGTCGGGCATCGGGGCGTCGAGGGAGGCGATGTAGAGGCCGCCGATGGTGCCGATGGACTTCGGGGAGGGCAGGACGATGTTGCGGACGTCGCCGACGACAGCGGTCTGTGGTGCGGTCATGGTTTTACCTTTCGGTGGAAGGGAGTGGTGTCCGACAGCGGCACGGTGAACCACCAGGTGACGAGCCAGCGCCGGACACCGGCGAGTGCTGGGTCGGGTAGTTCGGTTGGCCCGCCGGCGTGTTCGGCCCCCTGGACTTCAAGTCCTTCGGGGATGGTGGCGGCCAGCCCGTTCACGAGCTGGGCGATATGGAGGCCGCGACGGTTGTCGGGGTCGTGGATGCGGAACTGGGTCAGGATGTCGGTGAAGAACGCGGTGTCCTGCCGGGTGTTGAGCTGGTCGATGACGATGAACCGGTGGTCTGGCGGCAGCTGTTCGGGGGCGTCGCCGGTGAACCACGGCACCTCGACGCCGTAGTCGGCTAGTTCGGGGATCATGTGGTCGCGCACCAGCGGCGCCAACTCGGGCGGCAGCAGCAACATCTAGCGGTCATTCCCGAACGGGTCACGCATGTCGAAGCCCTGCCGGTTGCGTTGCGCAGCCTCCCGCCGCCCGGCCCGCACCCGCTGCGTCTCAACCGATGTGCCGTCGATGCGGCGCAGGATGGACTGGTGTTTGGCCTCGTGGGCCTGGGCGCGGGCGGTGTAGGCGACGATCTGGAGGCGGTCGCGGCTGCCGCCGGTGGAGACGTGGTATCCGTAGCCGTCGTTGACGGGCTGGCGGCGGGCCGTCTGCGCCTGGGCGAGTTCGGCATTGAGGGCCGTCACGGTCTCCTCCCCCATCTCGCGCAGCACCGCGTTCATCCCTTCGGAGGTGCGGATCTCTTTGAACCCGTCGAGGTTCCAGTCGATTTTCATCAGCCGGTGACTTTCTCGATGACGACCGCACCGCCAGGCCGGAAACCGAACGGGCCGTTCGACATGTCGCGGACGTCCTCGGATACCAGGTAGAAGCAGTTCGGGTGGGAGGGGGTGAACTCGTCTCCGTCCGGGGCGCCGTGCAGCCACACCCGGTCACCCGGATGCCACAACGACGTGTCGGGGACGAGGAGCAGCAGCGAGGTGATCACCCGGAAGGAGATTTCCGCCCCGAACGGCATGTCCGAGGACACCGGCTGCCACCCGTACACCGCGACCGGTTCGGGCTGACCCCACCCCTCGGGGCGGGTGTAGCCGTCGGCGTCGACCGTGGAAGCGATCCGTTGGGCGCGGCCGACAACCCTGCGAGCCAGCATCGGGTCAGTACCTGTACAGGCCTGGCGCGGTGAAGCTGGCCGCGCCGGTATTCGCCCCGCCGTGCACCAGGCGCAGCAGGTCGTTGAGTTCCCGGTCGTACAGGAACAGCGCCCCGTCGGGGTTGCGGTACTTGATCTGCTCGACGTAGATGCCGGCCATCTCGTAGGTCGATTCCGCCCCGGCCGGGGTGTCCCGCTCGGCGGCCTGCATGGCCCGCTTGACCATGCTCACCGACACCAGCTTGGCGCCCTCGGCCGCCGCGGCGGCGCCGCTGTCGACCGAGGCCCGCAGCCCGGGAACCCAGGCGTCGAGCCAGAACGCGGCGTCCTCGAGCAGGGTATTGGCCTGCACGGCCTCGTCCTCGGTCAGGGGACGCCAGCGGGGGGCGAGGTCCACCGCGGCGTCGGCGTAAGGGACAGCCACTATTCGACCCGGCGGGCCCGGCGCGGCTTGTCGGGTTCGGCGCCGTCGGACACTTCAGGTGCGCCCGCGGCGGCTGGCGGGGCGGTGACGCCGACGTTGGCCTTGTCGAAGTGGGCGACGTGGTCAGGGTGGACGTCCACCTCTTCGCCCTGGCGGCCGATCCGACGGTTGCCTTCTACATCGAAATACGAGGCGAGGGTGGTGTGCACAGTGCGTTTGGCCATTGGCTTCTCTCTCCTGATCAAGGGTGCGGCGGGACGGAAGACGAGTTCGTCCCGCCGCCCTGACGGACTACAGTCCGACGACCTTGGCGATGCTGTAGGGGTTGGTCACGTAGAACACCGGACGCACCCCGGACTGCACCCAGGTGACCTCGCGGCCGTCGGTGTCCTCCCACGTCCTGGTGGACAGCGGCACCTCCAGTCGCATCTCCCCGACGGTGCCCGACTGGAACACCCACGCCTCACCGGCGGTCTGCCGGTTGGTGACGACGAACGACGCACCGTTGTCGTTGAGGACCTCACGCCAGTTGGAGCCGTAGGTGAGCTTGAAGTTGACCGCGTCGGCCGGGTTGAGGATCCAGGTGTCGAAGGTGACACCGAGTTCCTTCTCGTCGGCGGCGAGCTGCACGATCTGGAAGTCCGCCGCGGGCATCGCACCGGGCTTCACGTTCTGCACAGTGGTCGACGCACCGGCAGACCAGCCGACCGAGGTGACGACCTGGGCGTTGGCGCCCAGCGCGGTGAACTCTTCGGCGAGTTCCTGCAGAGCACGGTCGTGGATCTTGCGCTGGATCGCATTCGCCAGCTTCTGCACACCCTGGCGAAGCAGCGAACTGTCGTTGCGGCGCACCGCCTCGTCGGTGACGAAGAACTTCCCACCGAACTTCTCCACCTGCGCGGTACGCGGGGTGGGGCGGGCGAAGTCCACGATCGGGAACTCCGCACCCGGCTCCACGAAATCGACGTCGCGGGTCGGGTACAGATCGTTCTGCGTCAGCTGGTTGTACAGAACCGCCCCACCGGACACACCGCCGGCGTTGGGGAAGATCCGGTCAGCGAAGAAGCCCTGCAGCGTCAAATCCGACAGGTATCGGGTGATGCGGGTGGGCTGGGTGAGCATCAGGTCGACGGTGATGTCGTTGCCGACCACCGCGGGACCCGCCAACGGGTAAGGAATCATGGGTGTACCTCTTTCAGGGGTGTGGGGCTGTCTAGAACAGCTCGATGAACACGGGTGCGCCGATGGTTCCCGCGGCGAGCGCCCGGCCCACCGCCACACCACTTGTCTTCTTGACGGCGCGGCCATTCGCGCCGACCTCGACTTCGTCACCGAAGGCCAGGTTGGCTCCGGCGGTCACCGGGAGCACGATCTTCGAGCCGCGGATCACCGGGACCCGGTTGGCGTCGCTGGACACCGAGTCGCGGGCGGCCACACCGAACGCGCGGACGCCGGCGGTGGCGGTCTTCACCTGGGGCAGCGCCCCGGCGATGTTGCCTGACAGTTCGACGAACGTGCCGCCGGTGACGGCGGCGGTGGCCTTGCAGGTGATGTCGTTGCCTGGCCGGTACAGCGGGATGACTTCATTGGACATGGGGACTGCTCCTTTAACGGTCGGTGCGGAGGTGGTTTGGGGTCCACCCCGGCGGGTAGTCGTCGTCGGCTGCCGGGGGCGGTTCGGGGCTGGCTCCAGGGCGCAGCCCCTCCACGGGGCGGTTCGACGGCGGTGGGGTTACAGGCTGCGACGCCACGGGGGCGGCGGCGGCCTGCTGGGCGACGAGCGCGGCGATATGGGCGGCGTTGCGTTCCATGTCCTCGGGGCTGCCAGAGCCGATGAGGGCGATGCTCTGCGGGTCGGAGATGCCGTACTTCGACGCGGACTGGTACCGGTTGAGGGCCGCCTGGGCCTGCTCGTACTGATCCCGGTACTGCTCGTTCTCCTGGGCCCGCATCCGCAGGTTGCGGTTCTCCTTGCGCAGCTTGCGGGCCTGGTTCAGGTTCCGTGGCAGTTCGTCGTCGAAATCGTCGTCGTCATCGTCGTAGTCGACCGGCGGCGCCGGGGGAGCCGGCGCGGGCGCGGGGGGCGGCGGCGGGGACGGCGGGGGCGGGGCGGAAACCGCGGGAACCGGCGTCAACGCCACCTCAGACGGGGCGGCCGCAACACGGGCAGGCATCTGCGCCGGAGACGGCACCTCAGCAGCGGGTGCGGCCTGGTCGACAACGGTGGATGAATCGGACATCAGTTAGCCTCCTCGGGCTTCCTTCGGGGGTGGCCCACCAGGGGCCGGAATGAAAATCGGGGGCGAAGCGTCAGAACAGGTCGATGAACACCGGCTCGCCAGGTCCGGCCGCCGACAAGGCGCGGGCCACCGCGGACGCACGGGTTCCCTTGGCGGCCTTACCGCCCGCACCGACCTCGATCCAGTCGCCGGCCGCGATCGCCACCCCAGCGGTCACCGGGATGACCAGGTTCGGGCCGCGCAGCACCGCAACCCGGGTCGTCTTCGGATCCGAGTCGCGGGCGGCCACACCGAACGGCTTGTTCCCGGCCGGGCAGGTCTTCACCGTCGGCAGGGCGTTACGCAAACCGTCCGCCTCGACGAAGGTGCTGCCAACCACCGGGGTCACCGCGTACACCGACACGTCATGACCGGGCCGGTACAGCGGAATGCAGTCGTTAGCCATCAGGTATCTCCTTGTTGTCGTTCACTTTTCGATCAGAGAAGGCCCTCGACCGCAGCGTGGGTTAGGGCAGACGGGTTCCATCAACGAACCAGGGCTGGAAAGGATCAAGGGGCCGAGAGACGCGCATACGAAAGAACCCCGGAGCGAAAGCTCAGGGGTTCAATTTCAGCGGAAGTTTCGGGCTACGCCCGAGAAAGCTCCAGATCAAGTTGCTCGGTAATCCACTGATTCGCCTTTCCGAACGAACCATATGCCGCGTATTCACGAGCGGTGTCCAGATCGGCGCGGCTCAGGTCATGCCGCTTCAGTCCGAAGACGATCAAGTCCTGAGCCACTAAGGCCTGCTCACCCATGTCGATCAGCCGACGCTTCTGGCCCAAGATCTCCGGAGAGAGATCCCCCGCGTATCTGTCCAACAGATTCCGCGCCCAATCCCGCAGGCTAGTCACGCAGCCGATTGTATCGAAGATCGTCGGGTATCACAGAAGCAATCATCCACCGCCCATATGGCCTGATGGCTAAAGTACCGACCTGCCCACGATAAACGCCGTAGAGGTAAAACCCGTCAGCGGTTGTGTCGTCCTCTGCCCACGAGGGGCTGTCGACAATCGCATTCGCGAAATCGACGACATCGGCCGGCGACCACCCCTCAGGAAATTCGCTGATCTTGATACCGAGCCCGTACCCGTGATAGCCATGGCCAGCGTCCATCCGCGCTTTCGAGATGTCTCCGTTGTGACGCAGCAGTGCGGCTTCATAGGAACCGTCGCCGTCTAGGGTGATGACGGCATCCTCGATCGAGAATCCCTCGATGTCGCTGCGCGTCGTTGGCGGCTCGAAATCGCCGAACCGGCCGAATTCATCTGGCATGCCAGGGCCGAGCATTCCCCTGGTTCGATCGGGCGGTTTGGGTGGGCCTCCGGTCCCACTGGCTGTAATGGGTGGCACTCCTTCGCTGCGGGCAATCCGAGTCGGCCCATTGTCCTCCAGCGACCCGCCGCCGCCCCCGGAATTCGCAGCGACAAGAATCTTCTCGGTCTTCAGCAGCGGCACAGCTGGTTCGTGTTCCAGGTCGGCGCGCAGCTCGTCAATTCGCCGCTTATGCCAGACGATCCTCGGGTCGTCCTCCGGCAGGCCTTGCGACCGAAGGTCGGCCAGGATCTTCTCCATCCCGGGCAGCAGTCGGCGGGCGACTTCGGCCTTGGACTCGGCCTTCACCGACGGCTTCTTCACGGCCTGCTTCGACATGGATGGCTTCGATGCCGCTGGCAGCGGTGCAGCGTCGGGCATCGACGGGGCGATGTAGTGAGGGCCCTTGCCGTCGCGGACAGTCTGTTCCCACCAGGATCGGAACACCAGCCGGTCGGGGCGAGCATCGTCGTCGGCGCGGTGGTCACCGTCGGGGCCGCACTCGTCCCACGCCTTCTGAAGTGCCAGCCACTGGGCCCGGCCCTCCCACGCCTTCGAGCCCTTCGGGACGAACGCGGTGACACAGTCGCAGCCGTCGTGAACTGCCGCGACCTCGGTGCCTTCGAACATCGTCTTACCCGGCCCGGAGCGCACCGCGTTCTCGCTGGACTCGTACACCGGGCCGCGGGAGGCCATCATCACGCAGAAACTGCACGACGTCGGGCCTGTCAGCACGCGGGCCCACGAACCTCCGGTCACCGCGGCGGCCTGGCGCACCAACGCCCTGGCAGGTTCCTCAGCGTGGCGCCGCAGCGCCCTCGTCAAGTCCTCCGCGACTTTGGCCGCCACTTGGGGCGACGAGGCTTCAGCGACGGGGTCGATCACCCGATCCAGGGTGTCGATCACCGACTTGAACCGGTATTCCTGCGGGCGGGCTGGAAAACCGGACACATCGACACCGCGGTGCTGCAGATAGTTCGCCGCGATCCGATGGGTGTCCAACCGGGCCGCCCGCACACCACCGGTCAGCAGGTAGGCCGCCTCGATCTTCTGGTCCCGCGTGCGCGGAACACCCGCCCCCAACACCAGCCGCACCAAACCAGCAAGGGACCTCATGGCGTTGTCCAACGACCGGCGGTAGGTGGAAACGTCCACTTAGCCGGCCGGTGGGAACACTTGAGTCGAATCCGGCTTCGTCTGCTGCTGCCCGAACGTCGAGCTCTGCGCGGCGCGCAGCTGCTTGGCACGCTCCACCGTGGCGTTCGTCCACCCCGGGATGGCTTCCCACGCCATCTCCTCCGGGATGTTCAGCATCGCCGTCAGCTTGCCCAACGCGTCCACGGTCTGCGCGAAGCTACGGGCCGTGGTGTCCTGCCACTTCACCTCGGCGTTGAAATCGTTGGCGCCCTTCTCATCCCCCGTCAGATGCGACGCGGTGCGAAGCAGCTGCTCGAAGGACTCCCCCAACGAGGTTTGGATCTCGGCGGCCTTGCGGTCCTTACCGGCCTCCAACGCCGCGAGTGTGGCTTCGGAGATGTTCGAGATGCCCTCGATGCCCAGATTCTGGGCGGGGACCTGGCCAACGGCGGCCAGGTCACGCTTCGCGGACTGCTGCGAATCCAGATAGGCCTTCAAGTCGCCGGCCTGGAACTGGCCGACCTTTACCGAGTCCTTGTCGAAGAACCAGGTGTCCGAGGCCGCCATGCGCAGCATCTCGTCCTCATCCTTCGGACGCCACCCGGCAACCCAACGCTGAGAGAACGCAGTGAAGTACTGCGACACCAGCATCTCGAAGATCGTCTCGTCGATGCGGGACTGGATCGACAGCAACGGCTCGATGATGCCGAACACATCGTCACCCTCAAGGGTCCAGCGGTCACGGAAACGCACCACCGGACACACCCCGACACCATGAACACGGTTGTCGATGTACTCGAAATTCGTGGACGTGTTGAACGTCGACGCTCTCCACCCCAACGTCGAGGTGGGCACGTTCTGGACGCCGATGAAGTGAACCTTGTCCTCGTCATACAGCCGGATCGACGGCCCGTTGACCTCCATTGCGATGATCGGCCAATCCGCATCCACTGGAGTCACACCCGGGACCCACTCGATCGGATCCCCGTACAGGGCGGTCATCGACCGCGGCGTCAACGGCCGCATGAACGCACCCACAGCAGGCTGCTCCAACGACGGCACTGAAATACTGGGGGCCCCCGGCAGATAGCCCTGCGTATTCGGGCCGAACGGCGACAACGACGGCAACGCCACGCAATACGCCGCCCCGTAGGCCAGCACCGAGCGGATGATCCCGGCCTGCTGCGCCGACATCTTGTTCCGCTGCCACCACTCCCACGCCTTCGCCGTGTCCTGGGTGTCCGAGGCGATGTAGTTGTCGACCTTCATCGACTGCGAGAACACATCGAGCACCAGAGGCAGGAAATTCGTCTGAGCCTGCCACGCCAACGAACTCATCGGCCCCTGCGGTAAACCCTTCTGACGCAGCCGCTCAGAAGCGACAGCAGGATCCCACGGCCGAAGCGCAGCAGCGATACGGTCCAGGCGCTGCTGCTCATACACGTACGGCCCGGCCATGATCTGCCGCGCAGCATCAACCGCCGCTTTCCTATCCAACCGAGCTCACCACCTTGATCCGAAGAAAGCCTGCGCCGGCTCCTCCGGCTCCGGGGCGTTGGACAACGCCACCCGGTACAACATCCGAGCCCCGATCACACACACGCACGCGTCGATCTTGTCGGGGCTGTTGGGGGTTTCCTTACGCACCGTCACCGCACCCCAACGGGTTTCGGTCGTCCGCGCATTGCACACATGCCGCTCAGTGACCGGATGCCCGTCGTGGGTGAACGCCCCGTCGCGGATCTCGGCCTGGCACATCTCGGCGGCGAACGCGAACTCGCGGGAATGCGACCGCATGTCCCAGGCGATCGGCTCCGGCAATTTCCCACCCGGAACCGCCCACAGCTTCGGGGCGTACAGGTCCCGCCACCGCTCCGGCCACGTCACCTTCACCAGGCCCTCGATCTCACGCACGTCAGCCCAGAACGCCAGCACATCGAAACGCTCGTGCATCGCCTGGACCACCGCGTCCACCTCGGCGAGGTCGATCTGGGCGGTGTCCGTGCCCTCGTCGCGGCTCGTCGTCGGCTTCGGCTCCCACACCCCGGCGGTGAACACGTGCCCGTCATCCAGGCAGCACCCCACCACCGCAGTCGCATCACGGGACTTCGAGCCGTCCACGAACAACACGACCCGCTCACCATCGACCAACTCCCGGCCCGGGTCGGCACAGCCCTGCCACGACTGCCGCTCCACCCACGCATCCTCCGGCGCAACAGGCCAGTTCATGTACTTTCGCATCGAGTCGTCGATGCGAGATGCCTTGTGCCAGATGCGGTTAATGATGAACTTGGTGTCGGTCCACCAACAGTCCTCGTACACGTAGTCCAGGGCGGCTTTGAGGCTGTCATGGTCGGCCATGTCGGTGTCCGGCGGGGCCTGGCGGGCGTCGTAGAGGATCAACGACTCAGTCTTCGTCGGCTTGCCCGCGGCGAGGAGTTCCTCCTGCTGAACCCAGGTGTCGAACGTCGATTCCGCGACACTGCTCGCCCCCGGTATCCAGCAGTTTGCCGTCTCCAGCATCCGGCTGCCCGACTTCGCCAGGTTGTCGGCCAGGGTGTTCGAGAACATCTGACCGGGCTTGCCGTACCAGTGCTCCACCTCATCGGCGACGATGAACGACGCCTCAGCCCCCTCCGCGCTGGCCGCGGAGTTGGTGACCACTTCAAGCTTGCCGCCCTCGGAGGTGTGGTAGATCTTCAACCCGGGGTCCAGGCCGTGTTCGACCGCCACACGGGACCCTTTGCGCGCGAACGCACGAACCATCCGCATGGTGTTCTCCGTCTGAGCCTCCGACACCGCGGCGATCTGAACCAACGGCATTGACACCGGCTTACCGACACACCCGCCGGGCCGGGCAGAGTCGAAATCCTTCAGCCGCACCGGCCCGCACAGCTCGGTCAGCGCCAGCGACGCCGCCGCCGGCGACTTCCCAGTTCCCTTACTCAGCCGCCGAACACCGTGGTGGTGCAACCAGTTACCCGCCTCATCCACGGCGTACCACCACAGAATGAACCTGGCCTGGCGCGGCGTCGGCTGATACCGCTGCCCCGCCTTCGGCCCGTTCGGCTGCACCAGGTACTTACACATCCACCTGATCGCCTCGTAGCCGAGCGACAGACCAGGAACCCCTACCGGCAGCGTGTCCAGACGCGCCGCCGGGCTGACGATCTCAGCCACGCACTAGCCATGCAGTTCGGTGACGAGGGCCAGCACTGCCCGGTCGGCCGCCGCTTCGTCCTCGTCGACGCCGACAGGCTTCATTTCCACACCACTGCGACGCTTGTCGGCTGGGGAAACCAGCAGTGCGTTCAGACCCGCTTGGAACGCGCTCCAAGCTTGTGCTCCCGGGATCTTCCCGCTCGACATCAGCTGGTTGCCGTAGTGCAGTTCGATCCGCACCCGCTGCCAATCCGCCGCCGAGTAGAACTTCGGCTCGATGCTGTGGTGCAACCGCTCCCACAACCCGAGGATCAGCGGGTGTGCGTCGAACCCGAGCTCGGCCGGCGCCGGGCTGGCCGGCTGCGGCTCGGTCGGTGTCGCCTCACCATGCGAGGCAGGCGCATTCCGGCGACGTCGCTGCGCCGCCCGCTTGGGCGGCGGTCCAGTGGGTCTAGCCATGTGAACGAAACCTCCAGGGTCGCGTCAGAGGAGAGGGGCGGAATCAGCCCTTACAGCCGGAGCCGTCATTACCGCAGTGATGATGACCGGACTTACACAGACCGCAGTGGCAGTCACAACCCGGGATCACTCGTCGTCTTCTGCGTCGCCGGAATGTCCGTCGGTCACCTCGACGGTGTCGGTGTCGTCGTCAACCTCGTCGACCTCAACATCGTCAACCTCAACCTCGTCGACCTCGTCGACCTCGGGATCCACAGCAGGATCGACCACCGCATCCGGGACGATGTCGTCCAGCGCCTGGGCGATCGCGGACAGCTCCGACAGGTCGATGATGTCGGCGGCCACACCGGCGTCGACGAGCTGGGAGGCGATGTTCTGCTCAGCCGACTCCAAGCGGTCGACGATCTCGTCCTTGGCCTTACGGAGCTGGTCGACGATCTGGTTGATCTGGTTCTGCACGGACATGGTGTGCCTTTCGATAGAGCGGATGATGTCGTGATGGATGGTGATGACAACCGCAGCCAAGGCCGCGATCACGAGTGCGAGGACGAGCGTAGCGTTCATTCCTTTTGGTTCCTTCAGCCGCCGGGGACTTTCAAATATGTTGCAGCGCAATGCGATTGGCACGTTTTGAGTCATCCAAATCGGTTGCGGCGCAGCGCCTTTCAGCGGGGCTGAGGGCCTTCCGGAATTCGAGTCACAACCCGTACAAATCTCGGGCAGGTATCGACACTTGGGGCGGCGTGTGGGCTGACCTTGGGTGATGCCCCACCCTATCCCCGATCCCATTGCGCTGCAACGGGTTTCGCGTTCGCCGAACTGCTTGGTGTTCGGTTGTGCCGCAACGGTTTTCGGGTCGGCCTGGGTTGGTTAGTCGGTGGTGGCGGTGAGGTGTGGTGATGGGCAGCTGTGCCGCCGGCGGTGGGCGGTGACGGCTGCGGATAGGGCTGCGGTGTCTGGCTGGATGCGCTGGACGCGGGTGGCCTTGCGGTGGGCGGCCCGCTGTTCGGTGATCCTGGCGATGGGGACGGGGGTGATGGTGGTGTCGCAGGTGTCGCAGGTGAAGGCGATTTCGCGTTCGGCTTCGGTGGTTCGCTGCTGCTTGGCCATCAGTGCACATCTCCTGGATGTGGTCGGTGCAGGGTGAGGCGTTGGCGTCTGGCTGCTGCTCGCTCGCGGTTGTGTTGGGCTAACGCTGCTGAGGTTTCGCGTCTTGTCTTGATGGTGTGGCAGTGGGTGCAGGCGGACTGCAGGTTGTGGGGGTTGATCGCGGCGGGGTGGTTTCGGGGGATGCCGAGTTGCGCCAGGCCGACGATGTGGTCGACGGTGGTGGCGTGTCCGGTGCAGCCAGGTTCGCGGATCTGGCAGTGGTGTTGGTCGCGGTCGAGGATCTGGCGGCGGACGCGCTGCCATCGGGGGTGTTCGCCTTGGCCCCAGCGGCTCATGGTTTGAGGCTTGCGAGGAAGGCGATCACCTGGTCGGTGATTGCCTTGGCTTCGGCGTAGGTGAGTTTCCCCATCTGCCAGATGGTGGTGGTGATGGCGGTGCGGAGTTCGGTCACGTCACAGGGCGGTGGCGTTGGCGTGGGCGTTGCCGGGGTCGAAGTAGACGCGGTGTTCGGGGCAGGCGACGACGTGGGTGTCGGCGTCGACGAGGCAGGCGACGCAGAGGTAGCTGGTGCAGCCGCACCGTTTGGTGGCCCGGTAGGCGGCCTGGTTGGTGCAGGGGTCGGGGTTGTGGACGTCGCAGGTGGGCATCGTCGGTGGCTCCTTTGTCAGAAGGGTTGGATGCCGGGTTGTGGGGTGAGGCGTTCCACTGAGGCGAGGTCGATTTCGGCGGTGGCGGTGGGGGCTCGGATGGCGAAGGGTTGGAGGTATTGGTCTGCGCCGTTGTAGCGGACTTTGTGGAAGACGAGGTCGTAGATGAGTTCGTCGATGGGGAGTTCGGTGGTGCAGGCGAGGAGTTCGACGCCGTCGCGGCCGTCGCCTTTGAGGGCTTCGGTGATGGTGATGCCGGTGCGGTCGGCGGTGAGGAGGGGGACGTCTTGGCCGGAGAGTCGGCCGATGAAGTAGACGTTGAGGTTGCCGGCGTTGCCGGTGACGGTGACGTTGCCGCGGCCGATGTTGGTGAGGTCGGCGAGGGCGGTTTCGATGGCGAAGGGGTTGGCGTTGGCGGGGATGGGGCCGGTGGTGTCGCCGGCGCCGAGGGGGAAGGTGAGGGTGTAGGTGGTGATGCCGGTGACTTGAATGTTTTGGCGTTCGTTTTTGGCTTGGATGGCGATGGTGCGCAGGCGGCCGTCGGTGGCGTCGAAGCGGGCGCGGATGGGGGCGGGGACGACGCCGCGGGGTGGGGTGATGGTGGGGCACCAGAGGACGGCGCCTTTGGGGAGTCTGGGGATGATGTCGATGAGGGCGCTGATGGCGCGTTGGTCGGGGTGGGTGTCGGCGTCGACGTAGTCGGCGACGATGGCGGTGAGTTGGCCGGTGAGCCGGAACCATTGGAGTTCGGGCATTGGCTAGTCGGTGGTTGGGCGTCGGCGGGTGGCGCGTTTGATGGCGTCGGTGGGGTCGAGTTGGTCGAGGGCTTTGTCTGCGCCGTCGCGGTCGTCGTCGCCGTCGTCGTGATCGTCGTCGGGGGCGCCGAAGACGCCGGCGGGGACGGCGGGCTTGGCCGGGGCACTGGTTTTTCCGCGTTCGACGTAGTTGACGTCGACGGTGAAGATGGCTTCGTCGCCGTCGCGGCGGTGGGCGGTGATGATGGCGTCGACTTTGGTGGTGGCGGGGAGTTGGTTGCGGACCTGGCGGATGGCGGTCTGTTGCACGGTGGTTTTGGGGATGGGGCCGGTGGGGACGCGCACCTCGGTGGTGATGGCAGGCATGCGGTTCTCCTGGGGTTAGGCGGTGCGGCGGGTGGTGGTGAGTTCTCGTCGGGCGCGGTTGTCGCGTTCGACGGTGACGATGTCGGCGAGGCGGTAGAGCTTGCGGCCGGCGTCGTTGGTGCCGACGGGGGTGATGCGCTTCTCCTTGACCCATTTCGTGATGGTGCACATGGCGATGCCGCAGTGGGTGGCGGCTTGCGCTGAGGTGACCTGCATCGCGTCGAAGGTGGTGTGGTCGAGGTAGAGCGCCAAATCCGTTGTCCTCACGCTGGCCGGGCATGAAAAAACCCGCTTACCCCCGGGGTGGGGTTGCGGGTGTGGATTCGTTGGCGGGCATAGCTTCGCCAACTGAAGTGAACTTTACCATCCGGTGCCGACGTGGGCGCGAATGGCGCGTTTGTGCTGGTCAGTACGGCAATTCGACTTGTTTTAGCAAGGTTGATTGCGTAGAATATAGGTGTGGCCCGGAACTGGCCGGGCCACACCCGTTAAGGGAAGGAGGTGGGGGCAATGATGATCGAGATCATCACCCTCATCCTCACCCTGCCGGTTGCGGTGCAGGCGATCCTTGAGATCGTCGACCGCTTCCGGTAAGTGAGGGTTCCGGCTCGGGTGTTCACGCACCCGGGTCGGGCCTCCTGACACACATCGTACGGAGGTCGTTGAGCATGAGCAAGAAGACGCTGAGCCTGCTGGCCGGGCTGCTGGCCACGGCCGCGCTGCTGGTCGTGGTGGCCGAGTCGACATGGCTGCGGATCGTCCTGGCGGTGTTCGTCGCGATCGAACTGGTTGCGGCGGGCCTGTCCTGGGCGGGGGATCGCCGTGGCTCGGCGTAAGTTGCCGCCGCTGACAGCGGAGCGGGAGGCCGCGCTGGCGTCGCTGGCCGTGGCGGCGCAGGTGCGTCGGGCCGCCGACGCCGCCTATGTGGCGGCGATCCTGGCGGCCGCCGGGACCGGGTTGACGCCGACGCAGATCGCCCCGTCCGCCGGCTCGACGCGGCAGGCGGTCGAGCAGATGGTGGCCCGACACGCGACGTGACCCCCGCTACCCGGTTGCGTTGGCCGCCTCGGCGGCGGCGAGGGCGGCGTCCAGGGCGATGCGGACGAGTAGCGGGTAGTACTCCTCGCGGGCGCGGTAGTTGCATTCGCCGCAGGCGATGAGGTCGCGCCCGACGGCGTGTTCGCGGACGAGGGCGCGTTTGGCGCAGTCGATGTTGGGGCAGGGCATGGGCAGGATTTCGCGGCGGTAGGTGGCGCCGAGTTCGCGTTGGATTTTGTGGTGCAGGGTGGAGAGTTCGGCGAGGGCCTCGGCGCGGACGAGGTGGCAGAGCTGGTCGATGCGGGGTTCGAGGTACTGCCAGGCTTTGGCGACGCGGACCTGTTCGGCGGCGGTGGGGGGTGGGGGGTTGCGTTCGTTGCGGGCTTGGGCGAGGAGGTCGTGCCAGGACCAGAGGAGGTGGGCGATGAGGGCGGCGTTGTCGCTGGCCCATTCGGCGGGGTGGCCGGATGTGCGGTAGGCGGGTTTGCGGGCGTCTGCGCCGCGGACCGGGGAGGGCATCTGGCGGAGGTGGATCCAGTCGGTGGCGAGGCGGTAGAAGTCGCGGCGGATGTGGTCGGGGTTGGCCGGTTTGGGTTCGGTTCTCGGGTCGGTTTCGGTGGTCATTGATCCTCCTGCGGGAATCGTGGTCACTGTTCGCCTGCGTCGGCGACGACGGTGGTGACGACGCGGGCTGAGGCGGAGGTGCGGCGCAGGCTGTCTGCGATTGCGGCGAGGGTGACAGCGGCGGGGAGGAGGGCGTCGTCGCCGGTGTTGCGCATCTGGGTGGCGCACTGGTCGATGACGATCGCGGCGCGGCCCATGCCGTGGCGGTAGCCGTCCATGAGGGATTCCGCGGCTTTGCAGGTGCAGCAGTGGTCGGTCATGGGTTTTCCAGGCGGCCGTGGTGGACGTGGCGGCCGGGTAGTGGCTGTCCGGGGCGGATGGGGTTGGTGCATGGCTGGCCGGGCTTGGCTTGGCAGATGTCGCACGGGCGGCTGAGCGCCTCCGTGACGGCTTGGGATCGCGGATCCGATGTCGGGTATGGGCGGGGCATGGTTTGTCCGCAGGCGTGGCACACAGGCGGCTGTGGCGCGGTCATGGGCGGCCCTTCCGTGCGAGCGCTTCGAGGCAAAGGGCTTTGCCGCGTCTCGCCGCGGCGGCGTGGTCGTAGTGGTCGCACACCGTTGACCCGAGGTAGCCGTTGTCGTCGCACAGATCACAGGCGTCGATGCTGCGGTAGTCGGCCAGGCGCTCGACGTCGGGCTCGTCGCCGTAGCGGTCAGGCATTGACTACTCCCAACGCCCTGGTCCGATGGTGGTAGCAGAACGCCACATCGACGCTGGGATCGTCGCGCGGTAGATCGGGCCAGCACCTCACGCACTCATAGGTGACGGGTAGCGGATTCCATTCGTCATCAAGGTCGGTCCGAGTGTTCGAGCGTTCCTCGTTGCAGTCCCAGCAGAGCGTGCGCAGGTTGTTGACGTGATCACTGCCGAGCGCGGACCAGGGGATGACATGGTCCAAAACGAGCTGGACGCGGTCACGCTCCCATTCCTTTCCGCTTCGTCCGCAGAAACAGCAGCAGAATCCGTCCCGGGCGTAGACGAAGATGCGATCACCTTGGGGTATCTCGCGACGCTTTTCGGTTCTGGCCGTGCGAAGCACCGGCCATCTCTCGCCGACATTGGGCCAATTTTCGCCTGCCCCCCTGCGCACGTTGCTTACGTAAGTTTCAAGCGAAACGTAAGTAGTTTCTCTGTTAGTCGCGTGCGTACGTACGTGCATTGCTCGATTCAAAAGTCGCATGCATTGCTCGGGCACATGCTTGAGCAATGCTTGAGCAATGCCCTGAGCATCTGAGTCAGACATCCTTGAACGCCCTTCCGTTTCGGTTCGCCCACCGCGCCGCAGCCGCCTTCTTGGCTTTGTCGCTGCGCCTGGTCGCCTCTTCGTCTGCAAGCTGGAACTCATCCCAACCATTGATGTCCCAACCGCCCGGAGCCGGCCGCCACAGGTCATGGCTCACCAACTGCTGAGCATCGGAAACCGTTGCGCCGAAAACCCGTAACGCCGCCTTTGGCACGAACCCGCCGAGGTTGTGCCGACCGGAATAGCACATGGCCTGGAGGTGGGCGACGATGGCGCGATGATGCTTGTCCTCCTGTAGGTACAGCAGTTTCGGGTTGTCAAACATCGCCGTATCAAGTCGTATCCACATCAATCCCACTAGAAACCTCCCTTCCGTGTCGTCGGGCATCCATCCCGATGCCCCTGTGTTCTGACGTGGAATGCGCACCGCGGGCAGCGGCCGGCGCCGGTGGGTGGGGTGAATCCGGCGGCCTTGAGGGCCAGGAACTCCCGATAGGCGTCACTCAAGCTGTCTCCCAGGTGGATACGCCGCAGCAGCAGCGGTGGTCGTCGTCGGTGATATCGGCGACGTGTTCGGGTGGCTTGATGCATACGTGGTCGGTGCCGTCGGTGCCGGGCCAGCGGTGGCCGCATTCGGCCCAAGAGTCAGGCATCGACTCCCCCGCCGTTCACCGGTCACCGTCCAGTTCGCCGTCCGGGCAGTGGCAGAACCCGAGGCCGGGCTCATCGACGTAGGAGTGTCCTTCGCACGGCCCGCGGTGGAACTTGTGGCCGCAGATGCAAAGTGGCGGCGGGCTGGCTCCGAGTCGGTTCATCCTTGGACCTGCCAGGCGGGGATGTGGTCCAGGTCGAGGGTGTCGAGCCAGTCCTGATGCTTATTCCATTGGGCGACCTCGCGGGCGTGGTCGGCGTCGCGCTGCGCCTGGAGCTCGGCGTCGCTGGGTCCGGGAAGGCTTTGGATGATCGGGAAGTCGGAGAGGTCACTCACGACGCCACCCCGATCCCGTTGCGGTCCAGGAACCGTTGCAGCGACTCGACCTGGATTCCGGCCCGGGCGGCGATCTGAGCATCGGAGAACCCGAGTCCGCGAAGGTCGTCGTACTCGTCGGCGTCGAGGCGGCGGCGGCCCGAACCCCTGCGCACTCCGTCCGGGCGCGCGGCCGGGTCGTCGATGGTGTCGTCGTCCCACGCCAGCGGTGGCGCCCAGCCGAGCCGGTGTGCGCGGTCCCGGGCGGCCTGCGACGGCCCCGCGGTCATGAACAGCTGGTCGTACAGCTCAGCGACCCGCAGTGCTGTGGCCGCCAGTACACGCCCTTCGGCGTGGAACAGGCTGGTGCTGTTGGCCGCGGTGATGCCGAGGCGCACGCACAGGTCGCTTTGGGTGTAGCCGACGGCGACCAGCGCCCGTAGCCGGCGGGTGGTGCCGGTGATGTCGACGCGGGCACCGGCAGCGAGGTGGCCGGTGGCCGGCAGTGGGACGGCCAGGATCGCGCGGGCGTTGCCGGCGGCGATCTGCCTGCTGGGGCCGGTTCCGCGTTCGGGTCTGCCGTTGACGAGGACGTGGATGACTGAGTCGCTGACGCCGCACAGTTCGGCCAGGCGGCGGCGGCCCATCCCGGCGGCCCGCAGCCGCAGGACGTGCTGGCGGGCCGGTTCGGCATCGACGTAGCCGGATTGCCATCGCCCGTAGGCGATGTCGCGTTCGCGGCGGGTGTTGTAGTGCGAGGAGCACATCCCGCGGCGCTGCGCCCGCCGACCGCAACCCTTGGAGCACAGGGTGGTCACAGCAGATCCCCTGTCAGGTCGGCGTCCACAACCGGCAGGACGATGGGTTGGGCGTGCCCGAGGCTGCAGTCGCACTCCCCCGCCCCGGCGAACTCCTGGGCAACGGCCAGCACGGCATGGACCAGCGCGGCCTGCAGCAGGCTCGCGTCGCTACCCGCCTTGAGGAGCCGCTCGGCTTCTTCGTAATGGCTGCTCATGCCGCCACCCAGTGCGGCCGGTAGCCGGCGGCGAGCGCCTCGACGGTGGCGATGTGCCCTTTGAGGGCGTTGAGTTCGCTGCTGTAGCGGTTGATTTCCCCGTTGTGGGGTCCGCCGAAGATCATCGTTTCGAACACGAGCCGGTAGTTGTTGTGGCACAGCCCGACCCACACGGTGGACACTTCGGTGTCGCCGATCTTGGTGCGGGCGATCCGGTTGTTGGACAACTCGGACGCCCACTCGGACAGGTCGATTTCATGGCCGTCGCGGTCGTAGTAAGCGGCGCTCACTGCTGGGCCTCGGCGGCGGCGAGGGCGGCGTTGTTGAGGATGTCGGTGACGACCTGGCCGAGGGTGCCGTCCTTGCGGGCGGCGTTCAACGCGTTGACCACGGTGCGCAGTTCGTCGTCGGTGATGCCGTCACGGTGCTCGGGCGGGTCCTGGCGGCGCTGGGCCAGCTCGGTGATGACGGTCAGCTGGTCGTCGCGGTCGGAGCAGTCCGCCTCGGCCAGGGCGGCGAACATCGCCCCGATCCACTTCTTCCGGGCGGCCGGGCTCATCGCGTTCGGAGCCGGTTCCGGTGCGGCGGGTCCGGGTTCGGCGTCGACCACCTGAGCGGGTGGGGCCAGCGCGGCGCGCAGGCCGTCGACACCGCGGCGCGTGGACTGCACCCGCCGCGGGGCCTGCTGGGGTGCCGCCTCGAACTCCAGCTCCTCCGACGAGAAGGCGATGCCCAGCAGGACATCGGGGGCGATCCGCCTGCACACCTCCATCGCAGCCTTCGCCCACAGCATCGCCCGGGGCTCCGTCGAATACTTCTTGTTCGAGGTGAACCCGGCGCGTTCGGCGCGGGCGAGATCCCACGTCGACACCTCCACCTGGCCGGTGCGCGGATCGGTGGCCGACACCGTCACTGATTCGTCGGTGTCCTCGACGGTGCGGATCTGGTAGCCGTGGCGCTTCACCAGGGCGACAGCGGTTCTGGCGTAGATCGCCGGGGTGCCGTGGACGACGAAGATCTGTTGCATGGACTGGATGGGGGTCAGTCCGAGTTCGGCGCCGTAGAGGATTGCGGCGGCGCCGTTGCCGGGTTTCCCGCGGTAGGTGGCGGGCACCATGTCGGTGTCGCAGAGGGCGTCGGCGAGTTGCTTGGCGGCGCTCATCGCCTGGGCGTGTGCCATCAGCTGGCCGGCGGCGTGGGCCTGCACGGGCCGGGCGGCGGGCAGGATTTCCAGTTCGGCGCTGATGGTGTTGTCGATGGTCATGCTGTTTTCTCCTGGGTGAGTTGGTTGAGGTTCTTCGTGGCGAGCGCCAGGGCGACGCCGCCGCGGGCGTGGGGGCGTCGGTCGGCGACCTTGATGCCGTTGCACATCGCGGTCGCGGCGTTGCCCATCAGGTCGAGGAGCGCGGATTTCGAGCCGCGTAGTTGACGCTCGTAGGTTTTGACGCTGTCGTCGTCGGAGAGCACCTCGAACGCCGTCTGGTAGTCGAGTTGCACGACCGTGTCGGGGTCGATGTCGGGGTGCAGTTCCTTGACGGCGGTGTAGGTGGCGACGGTGTCGTCCAGGGGTGGCGGTTCGTCGGCCTGCAGCGACTTCCAGAACAGCCGGCACTCTTCGACGATCGCGTCAGCGATCCCCACGTCGTACTCGATGACGTAGGTGTGCGCCTCGAAGAACGGGCCCAACACCATCAGGTGCGCCGGATGCTTGGTGTAGCCGGTGAACAGCATCTGGGCCATCACCTGCGCCACATAGTCAGCGGGGGCCTGGTCGGTGAAGTGATCACCCCACTGCGACAGGTCGCGCGCCGTCTTCAATTCCAGGATTCTGCGGGCGCGGCCACGGACGGCCCTGCGATCCAGCGTGACCGCCGCCGGAAAGCCGAACTGCTCTGTCGGGCAGACGATCTGCACCTCGTCGCGGGAGAGCCGCCAGCCGGGGTTCTGCCGCCGCCAGATGCTGGCCATCGCCGGTTCGAAATCATGCCCGAGGGCGAAGATCTCACTGGCGGGCTCGGGCGGAAGGTTGCCGCGCATCTGATGCCAGATCCGATAAGGCGACGTGAACCTGGACACGCCCAGGATGGCGCTCACCTTCGACGGCGTCACCATCCGCATGTGCTCGGGTGAACCCGGCGCGATCGCGACACTCATTCGGCCACCTGCCCGTTCATCGCCCGCCATTGCGCCAGGCACCACTTGACGTCGCCGAGTGCGGTATGGCGGTCGAACTGGTCGGGGTCGATGCCGAGCCTGCGGGACAGGTCGTTGGAGCGCCACACCAAGCCCAGCCGGACCTCGTCGCCGAGTTCAGCGGACGCCGCGACGACCGAGCGTGCCACCTGACCGGCGGCCATCGACGGGATGTCGAGCGGGTGGTAGTGCCACTCCGGTGTCAGATCGAATCGGGACATCAGAAGGTCGAGGCGTTCCATGTCGAACGACGGGTTCGAGCCGGCGATGATCGCGCCCGCGGTGAACGCCTGAATCTCGCGGGCGGCCTGCGCCGGCGGCAGCGCCAGCTGGATGTCGAACCGGGAGCGGTAGTCGTCGACGAACGCCTCCGGCAGCGACTCCAGCCAGGAGTCCTGCTGGTGGAGGATCTGGAAGGAGACAGGGGCGAACGTCGGCAGCGACGGATCGAAGCGGAGCCGCACCGCCGCGAACTCCCAGACGGGGGCGGCCCGTTCCAGGCCAAGAGTTTCGGTGTCGACGAAACACAGATCGCGGTCCAAGGTGATCATGCGACGTCCCGTTCGTTGAGGATGACGGTGACGGTGGTGCGGAACGGCTGACCGCCACTCGGGCAGGTTTCCCGGCAGATGCTGTCGAGGTGGGCGGGGATGTTCTGTGCGCGTGTGGGTTTCACCGGTTGGTGGCAGGTGGGGCACAGGTGGGCGTTCACCGGTGGTTCTCCCACCAGGTGGCGGCGGCGGTGATCGCGGCGCCGGTGATGGCGACAGCGAGTCCGGTGGCGAATCCGTGGTCCTGTTCGGTGGGGCCGGGGCTGTACAGGAGGGCGAGTACCGCCCACAGGCCGCCGATGAATGTGGTGCCGACAGCGGCAGCTTTCACGGTGATCACACGATCACCACCGCAGCGGGGGCCGGGTGCCGGTCGGGGGTGTGGCCGGCGGTGGAGAGCATGACCACCGCCATGCCGAGGGTGGCGACAACGGCCAGCAGCAGGGCCACCGCCAGGAAGTCGTAGACCTGGGCGCGGCGGAACCTGGACCGGGAGAACAGGAAACGGGTGGTGCGGCTGTCCGGGGCGCGGTGCCGGCCCACATACTCTCCGGTCAAGTCACCGCGGTCGACCAGCCTGACCGGTTCGTGCAAGGCGGCCGCGGCCAGGGCGGCGTCGTAGTCGTTTTTGGACCACACGAGGCGCACCAACTCCGACGTCACCTCCCCCGGGTAGGATTGTGTTTCTCTCACTGCTGTGTTCCTTTCCGTTCTCAGTGGTGGTGTGGCCGTCGCGGAACTTGTCCTTCCGCGGCGGCCTTCTTACGTGCCGGGCTTGGGCGAGGGGGAACCGGCGGGAGCGGCAGGGCATCCCGCTGGTTCCCCCTCGTCGGGCGCGCTGGCTGGCGCGGCCCGGTCTGCGGGGTCCCCGAGGAGCGGGGACAATTCGGCGCAGTCGAACACCCGGTGCACGACCAGCGCGTCGAGGAGCCGCCGCCCGACCGCCACCTCGCTGGTGGCGAGGTCGACGGTGAAGTGTTCACCGCAGCCGTCCGGGCAACGGACATCGACGGCGGTCATGCGCTGACCGCCAGCGAATCGGCATACGCCTCGAGGTCGGTGTGCCGGTACTTGTGCTCCCGGCCCATCCGGACGGCGGTGAGCAGGCCCGCGCGCCGCAGTTCGTCGATCTGGCGGGCCGAGCACGACAGCATCACCGCCGCCGACTCTTTGTCGTAGAGGATGCGGGTGCCAACGTCGGGGGTGCTCACTTCGCGCCGCCGTCCCGGCATGCGGTGGGCGGGCAGTGACGGCTATCAAGCTGTGCCGCTCGTTGGTTGATGCGGGCGAGGTCGTCTGAGGCCAGGAGCGCCCACCGGTGGGCGCGGACGGCTGACGTTCCCGCTGCGCGCGCTGCCATACCGGCTACCGCGAGGGCTGCCAGCGAGACGAGCAGCGCGAACACCGCTGCGGCGGTCACGAGGTCACCTCGTTGTAGGTGCGGGTGTCGGGGTTCCAGCGGGCCGCCCAGCTGTTCGCTTCGGCCACAGCGGACTGGAGGTCGGCGGCGAGCTGGACGGCCTCGGCGGGGGTGAGGCGGCCGGACCAGCCGTCAGCGAGGTTGATCTCGACCAGGCCGCCGTTGACGTGGACAGCAGCGCCGATGATGTCGTCAGCCCACACCGGCCGCGGAGGCGTGGCGGTCATACGGACACCTCCGGCCATTCGATTCGGCTGGAACGCTCGATAACCGCTGTCGCGCCTAACGATTCGAGGAGTTCAACGCGGCGCTTGACAGTCCTGCGGTTCTTGAATTGACGCCCGACGACCGGCCAAATGAATTGGTCGGTGCCCAAACGCTCGATGTATTCGGGAGTGGCAACCCATCCGGGTGGCGCCCATCCCTCAACCGGAACTTGCCATTCCTCACCAGGAAGAAACCGGTGCGGCTCATGAGAGCCTTCGGGGTATGAGATGACCCGCGCTCGATAGAGATACGTGTAGCTCTTGGTCATGCCGCCATCTCCTTGGAGACGAGACGGGCGATCGCTTCGGCGCCCTGCGGGGTGATCTTCAGCGTGTGCATGACTTCCGAACCGTGGAACCGCGGGGCCTCATGGTTCTCGACGCGCCGGAAGTAGCGTTTCTTGTCGGCCTTCTCGCTGTACCGGTTGCGGATGACCTTCTTGCCCTGCTTCTCCGACCACCGCGAGTCGGTCTGCACGTAGATCCAGTCCCGGCTGATGAGTAGTTCCCTCAGCCACTTCTCGGTGACGTTGTTCGTAGAGGCGACTGTGGAGAAGGACAGCAGGTCGGTGTCGGTGACGTAGGTGTCGACGTAAGTGACCTTGGAAGCGGACTCGGCGACGTGGGATTCCAGCTGATGGATGCGCGCGTCGCGGGCCTGCAGCGTCTGTTGCGCTTCCATCAACGCAGCTGCGAGCAGTTCCTTGCCGGTGAGCGCAGGCTGAGCCGGCGCGGTCTCGGCCTCGCGGGTCCGGACAGCGAAGTAGTGCTGTGCGGCGGCAACTTCGGGGATGTTCGGGTCACCGTTCATCGCGACGAGGTAGGCGGCGTACCGGGCCAGCTCGAAATCCTCGCGGGGACGGCCACCAGTCTTTTCACGCGATCCCGTAAAAAGGCCGTCCGCGTCCATGCCCTGGTTCTCGGCGGTCTTCATCGCACGCCGGATCGGCGTCTCGAAGTGGTGCCACATTGAGTAGCCCATCAACGGCATGAGGTCGCGGGCCGACCAGAACTCGGTGCCATCGGCGCGGACCTGGCGGATCGCGTCGAACGGACTGCCGTTGTCGGAGAACAGTTCGATGTCGCTCATGCCACGGACTCCTTCTGCTCCGTCGGACGAGCCAGAACCGAGACGGGCACCTTGAGCGCGACGGCGAGTTTCTTCGTCACCGTGACGTTTGGCCAACGGTCTCCGTTTTCCAGTTGCGACAAGTAGGGCGCTGATACGCCGCTTTCTCTGGCCAGTTCGGCTGACGACCACCCGGTGCGTTCACGGATGACGCGGAGCTCCTGCCACACCCCGTAGGTCTTCTTGATCATGCCGCGAACTGTAGTGCGAACAAGTGCAAACCGCAAGCGTTCGCGTCGTGTTCGCGCCAATTATCCGTCTACCTGCCGTGTTCGAAAATCACAACGGTGTAACTGCAAACATTCGGGCTTGTGCTAACGCTGGACTTTGCACCTGTTTGCACGCGAACATGGCGACATGAGTGGGGACGATCCTGTACGCGACGACTGGCCGTTGGGGCCTGCCCTGCGGAATGCGCGGGAACGCGCGGGCCTATCCGTAAGGGAGGCTTCCCGACGGACCGCCCCACCGGGCGGCAGACCGACTGTGAGCCCTGGCCGGTGGCATCAGCTTGAGTCCGGGTGGCAGAAGAACAAGGGCGTGCTGATTCCCATCGGCACGACGGCGGCCACCATCGCGGCCGCTGCACGGGCAGTTGAATGGGACGCGGGCGAGGCACTGCGCACGGCGGGCTTCACATCAGACGAGGTCCCACGACCGATCCCGACGGCGGGGCTGGATCGCTTCTCCGATGACGAGTTGCTGGCTGAGGTTCGGAAGCGGATGCGGTCGGCCGCCGCTCCTTTCGTCGCGTCCTCCCCTGCCGCTACCCCGGCCCCCGGCGCGACGGTCGATGACGAGCCCCCGACGAAGCCGCACCTGCGCGCGGTCGCCCGCGCAACCGACCCGGAAGCCGGGAAGGGCCGGCCAGAGCAGGGCGAGGCCCCGGACGGCGGGGCGTAGGTGGCGTTCACTGCGCAGGAATCCGGCTGGCTGCTCAGCGGGCACTGCGAGCTGCGGGCCCACGGTCCTATCGCATGGCAAGGCCGTGCAAGCAGTCCTGAAGAACGCGCAGCGAAGAACAAGCGTGTAATTCCTGGTCAGGCGCGTTTTCTGTCAGAGGGTGTTCCTACCGTTGCGCGTCATGGCCCTCGACTTCGCCTGGCATCCCTGGCGGCACCTGCGCGTCCGCTACCCCGACGTGCAGGTGTCGTGCCGGCACCGGCTCCCCGACGACGTCATGGGGTTGCAGCAAGGCCGGCGGATCTGGCTGTGCCGCACGCTGACCCAGGCTGAACGGCGCTGCACCCTCACCCACGAACTCGTCCACCGCGAAAGGGGGCCCGTCCCGCCCGATCCGGCCGCCGCAGCCGCCGAGGAACGCGCCGTCGACGAGATCGCCGCCCGCCGCCTGATCACCCTCGGCTCACTCGCCGACGGCCTGCGGTGGACCCTCGACGCCCACCAACTCGCCGACCACCTCTGGGTCGACCTGCCCACCCTGCGCACCCGCATGACAACGCTGGACCCCATCGAGGTCGCCGACCTCGAGAACGAACTGGACGGACAGTGGCTGTGGATCCCCTGACCGAACAGCAGCGCGCGATCCTGGACCTCGAGCGGCAGTTCTGGCGCACCGCCGGCGCGAAGGAGGACGCCATCCGCGGGCTCGGCCTGTCACCTACCCGCTACTACCAACTCGCTACTCAGCTGCTGGACCATCCGGCGGCAATGGCTGCGGAGCCGGTGACGGTGAAGCGGATGCGGCGCATTTCGACGACCAGGCGACTTGTACGCCGTGCGTAGGCGCGGTGTGCACCCAGCGTGTCGTTTCGTAGATCGTGTACACCACCGTGTGCAGTAAGTCTGACCTAAAACATGCTCTGAACTGGTAGGGCGGGTCGGGCTCGAACCGACGACCAGCGGATTATGAGTCCGACATTTCGGTATCATCGACGGTGTTGATGATCTGAAACATGCTGCTAGGAAGCACTATCGGTTTAGTTGTATACATTGCGTATACCTAATGTCGTTGACACCTATGTGGACACCTAGAGGGGGATGGGGATGGCATTCCAGAAGAAGCCGGGCAAGAAGAGGCCGCCCCGCGCCAAGGGCGAGGGCGGGATCTTTCAACGGCCCGACGGCATGTGGGTCGGCTCGGTCGAGGCGGGATACGACGCCAACGGCAAGCGCCGCCAGAAGCGGGTCTACTCGAAGGACTACCGCAAGCTCGTCGACAAGCTCAATGAGGTCAAGTCCGAACAGGCCGACGGGCTGAACCTGGACCGAACCGTCACGGTGACGAAGTGGCTCGACTACTGGCTCCCCCAGATTCACCGCGAACGCATCCGGCCGACCACCTACGACGACTACCGATGCACCGTCAACAACATCAAGCGGACCATCGGGAACAAGCGGCTCATCGACCTGACCCCGGCAGACGTGCGCCGCATGCACACCCACATCGGCCGCGGACAACGCCGGGCCCAGAAGGCTCACGTCGTGCTCCACAAGGCATTGAAGGATGCGCTGGCCGAAGGTCTGCTGCGCCGCAACGTCGTTGACGCGGTCGACCCGCCCGAGGTACGTAAAGGTGAACGAGCCGCCATGGCGATCACCGATGTGCAGAAGCTCCTCAGCTACGCGGCCGGGAACCGCAACCACATGGAAGCCACCCGATGGCTGCTGCTCTTCCTCACCGGAACCCGGCAAGGCGAATCCCTTGGACTCACCTGGGACCGGGTCGACCTGGAGCGCGGTGCAATCGACATCTCATGGCAGCTTCAGCAGCTCAAGCGTGCTCACGGCTGCGGCGACAAGACCGACAAGGGCTGGCCGTGCACCCGCAAGCAGCGCTGCCCCACGCCAGTCTGGGACATGCCGATCAAGTTCGAGTACGAGCCGCTACATGATTCGCTCGCGCTGACCCGCCCGAAGTCCCAGTCGGGGCGGCGCTGGGTTCCCATCATCGAACCTTTGCGCCTGGCGCTGGTCGAGCTACACAGGGTTGACGGCAGCCCGAACCCGCACGGCCTGGTGTTCCACCGCGGCGACGGCACGCCCGTTCCCCCGCGGGACGACTACGGCGCGTGGAAGAAACTCCTGGCCGACACCGGCCTTCCCGACGTACCGCTGCACACCACCCGGCACACCGCGGCGACGGTGCTGCGGGCGGCTGGCGCCGATGAGCAGACCCGCATGGAGATCCTCGGCCACAACTCCCCCGAGGTGACCCGGATTTACGCGCACGCCGACCAGGCGAGGAACTCGACGATGATGGACGCGTTGGGTGTTCTCGCCCCTCCACCGAACGCGAAAAGCGCCCCCACCCCGTGAGCGGTGAAGCTCTAGGGGTGGGGGCGCTTGGATCGGCTCGGAAGCCGGGCGGGCTTTACTGCAGGCCGTACGCGTGTGCATGGGGTTACTGAAGCACCCTGGCCCGCACGCTATAAACAGGCCCTGACCTGCGGTTACTGCAGGCCGTAAGCGTGGGTCGGCGTGATGGTCACCTTCCCTGTCGCCGACAGGTTCACCGCCGGGTTCAGGGCCTTGCCGTACAGGTAGGTCGCACCCTGCCAGACGCCGTAGAACCCGATGTTGCCGGCGGGTACGTCGAATTGGATTGGGTCGCCGGTGATTTTGCCGCGGCCGGTGCCGGCTTCGACTTCGGACGGGTTCCACACGACGGCTTTGCGGGCGTATCCGCCGCCGGTCAGTTCCGAGGCTCCGGTGGTGCCGGGGTCGGCGCTGTGCAGGCTGATGGTTTGGGTGGTGAGCGCGGTCAGGGTGTTGCCGCCGGCGTTCGCGGCCAGTCCGCCGATCAGGTTGGCGACGGCTTTCTTGAATGCGTCGGATCCGTTGACGCGCAGTTGCGCGAATGTCTCGTCGGGGGTGGTTTCGGTGTCGGCCATGATAGGTGGAGCCTTTCTGTGTGTTTGTTGCTGACATTCATTCTCGCGGATTGCCGGTCAGGTTTCTTCCCGCACAACACCATCCGCTGTATCCGGTTCGTCTGCCGGATCGCGTGCGTAGCCGTCTGGTTGTTGTTCGGACCACAATCCGTTTGGTGATTGGAGGGATTGGCGGCGGTCTTCGGCGCGCAGGGCGGCGGTGATGTAGGCGCGTATCCACACCCTGCCGTTGCCGCCTCTGGTGCCGTCGTCTACGGAGGTGAGGAAAATGCCTTTGCCTCCGGTGCCGCCCGCGCCTGGTTCGCCGCCGGGTGCGCCGCTGCTGGGGAGGGTGACACCACCGATGTAGGTGATGCCCTTAAGCGTGTAATTACCTGGAGCATTGCCCCAACGGTTAGGGCTTGTGCTGCCCCGCCCACCACCGGCGGTGACCGCGATAGCACCCACCCGCGCAATAGAGTTCGTCCCCGGCCTGCCGTCGTCACCGACCGTGAAGGCACTTCCAGCGCCGCCGAGGCCGCCTTGGCCGACTGTGACCGAAATGGTTTGACCGGCAGCGAAATCTGCGCCCTTGTTGAGTGTTCGTGTGGCCCATGTTCCCGCGCCGCCGCCGGTTCCGTCGCTGTTGAGTGCGCCGCTTCTGCCGCCTTTGCCGCCGCCGCCACCACCGACCGCGATCACGTCGATGTGGTCAGCCCACGCCGGGATCGTGACGGAGCCGTTAGCGCTGAACACTTGGGTTTGGGTGACGTTGAGGATGGGCGGTTCCACTGATTCGATCAGTGGCGCAATGACAAGCCCATTACTGCATGCGATGAGCACCCGATCACCGCGAGGATGGGATGCCACCTGGACGGGTTTGGTCACCGCGATCTGCGCGGTGACCTGCTTACGCACAACATCAATGACCATCACCTTGTTGTCATACGGCAGACTGGCGAACACGGTCGATTCGGTGGCGGAAGCAATGACTTGCGGGCGGATGAAGAGCCGTTCATTGCCACCGGACCCGTCGATGAAGTTGAACGGTATTACCCCGTCTGGGTGACCCATGCCGTCGAGGGTTCCCCGCATCCCCCATATCCCAGTGCCGACACCAGTCAAACCCGAAAGTACTCCGGTGCCAAAGATATTCGGCTGAGACTGGTTCGACCAAACTCTTGTTTGAGGGTTGAAGTTCAGAACTGTTCCACCCACGGTGTAGAACAGTTGCCCATCGTTGCGGCGAGTTGAATCCACCGCGAAATTGTTTGGCACGGTGCTCAACCCAGGTTCTGGGTAGGTGTTTGTCACCGCAGCGGTTTGAGTGTCGATCACCCGCATCACCGGACGTGCGGCCTCGTTCACCGAGGTCACGACGTAAAGGTAACGCCCATCGGTTTGCATGGGAGGGGCGAGCAACCCTGTGCCGTTCCCAATTCCGACCGCGATAGGTGTACCAACAAAATTGTTGGAAGCCGTATCCAAAACAGAAACAAGTCCGGTTAATCCGTTGGCAGTAGCGAACGCATACACCTTGTCGCCCACCACACTAACTTGCCGCGCCCACGGCAGCGTGAGCCGCTTAGTGATGGTGTTGGTGCGAAGATCAACCACCACCAACTCGCCGGTCCTGGCCGCGCCAAGCAAGCCCGCCGCCCACCACGCCGAAATGTTATTGACACACACATACGCTGTTAGGCCGTCATCAGAAACCGCAACCGCCGTCGGCACACCAGCAACAGAAACCACCGCCCCGATAGTCTCCGGGTCCGGTTTCAACGGTGGCAGCGGATCAACCCAATTTTCCTCAGCCTCCACACTTGCGTCCACAACGCTGAACGACACCGCCTCAGAGCCTGCGTCCGTACCCGCGTCAGAAATACCGAACGAGTACGACGTCGCGCTTGCAGATAGCAGCGCCGCTACCGACGCCCACGCCGTCGACACCGAGGTGGCCTCACTACCCGCATCCGTACCAGCATCAGAGACACCAAACGAGTACGACGTCGCAGCCGCCCCAAGGCGTGCTGTGACAGTCCCACCGACCACGCTCTGAGACACAGCCTCCGACGACGCATCAGAACCAGCATCAGTAATGCCCACACTGAACGAGGTCGCCTCACCGGCCAGCAGCGCGACAAGGCCCGCGCCGGCCGTCGAGGTCGACACCACCTCAGCTGAGGGATCGGTGGCCAACGTCGAACCGACGCTGTAGGACACCGCGCCACCGGCAGAGAAGGCCACCAGTTGCGCCCACGACGTCGACGTCGACACCGCAGTTGAGGCCGGGTCGTCAGCCGCCGACGTTGCGACACTGGTGGACACCGCAGCCGCCTCAAGCACCGCCACCAACGCACCGCCAGGCGTCGACGTCGAAGTGGCCGCGGATCCCGCATCGGAACCGGCGTCAGAAACACCCACGCTGAACGAGATGGCATCCGCAGCCGACAGCACCACCACCGTCCCGCCCGCAGTCGACAACGACAACGCAGCGGCATCGGGATCATCACTCAAAGTGGATCCGACACCGTACGAGAGGGCCGCGGCGATAGTCGACGGCACCACCGTCGCCCAAGTGCTCGACGTCGACACCGCCACCGATCCCGGGTCAGCCGGCGTCGAGGAACCGACACTGCTTGAGGACGCATCGGCGTCCAGTGCCGGCACCACGGTCGCCGACGTCGACGACAGCGACACCGCCGGCGTATCGGCGTCAGATCCCGACTCGGAGACACCAACGCTGAACGAGGTGGCATCGCCGGCCAGTAGCGGCAGCAAAGTCGCCCCGGCGGTCGACGTCGACAACGCCGCCGCGTCAGGGCTGTCACCGTTGAGTGTCGAGCCGACGCTGTAGGACACCGCGGCCGCGGACACCGCAGGAACCGCAGTCGCCCACGCATCGGACAAGGACACCGCAGCGGATCCCGGGTCGGCCGGGGTAGACACACCGACACTGCTCGAGGTGGCGGCAGCATCGAGCAGCGGCACCAACACGCCGCCGGCCAGCGACAAAGACACCGTTTCGCTGGCCGGGTCGTCACTTGCGGTCGAGCCGACGCTGTACGAGACAGCCGGGCCGGTCACATGCACCACCAGCACCGCGCTCGCGAAGCTGGTCGACGTCGCCGCCGCATCACCGTCAGGAGTGGATACCGCGAAACTGAACGAACCCGCATCAGCGGCCAACATCGGCACCGCCGCCGCCGAACACCAAGACGTCGAATCAGCCCGCGCAAGGTTCACCGCCAGGTCTGG
>Ga0304730_1000243_pt1 | contig 48498 bp, 53 predicted proteins | sample M_130628_MF_Meta_FD_190474 | JGI IMG/M metagenome (GOLD analysis project Ga0304730, IMG submission 190474) | Freshwater microbial communities from Lake Montjoie, Canada to study carbon cycling - M_130628_MF_MetaG (v2) (version 2) | ecosystem: Environmental > Aquatic > Freshwater > Lake | place...
GGCATCAAAGGCACAGGCAAAATAAAAAGGGGACCGAAGTCCCCTGTGTTTACTCAGTTCTTCCCCATTTCGCTTTAATCAAATTCTGATCCAAGTGCATTTTGAGTGACCTGCATTTTGATTCATACTCTTGAATCGCGCAACGCACTTGCCTTATCCAATTATGCGCTTTAGGGTTGCTCTCTCTTAAAGCATAGAGTTGAAAGTTGGTCAAACTCATTGCAAACTCTTCTTCTGTTTTTTCGTCAAACAATTCTAATTGTGTCCACATTTTGCATTCTCCAGTTAGTTGAGTAAGACCGCATCTCTGCGGTTTCGGCTACTAAAGCCTCATCAGTCACTCTGTTGAGTATGGATATTTATCTAATTGATATTTTTTAGGCGCGACTGCATCACGCATCACAGTCAACTCATCAGCTTTAGCCTCATCTTGCTCGATAGCCTCGCGCACCATCATGTGACAGTAGTTAAGAGTAAACACCATCATTCGCCATGCCTCTGAGCTATTGCTCATGGACTCTGCTATTTCCATCAGTTGGTCAATTGAACTAGGGGTCTTGAATAAATCAGATTTGATAATCGGGTTTTTCATTGCATTCTCCATTTCTGCTCTGCACTATTGCGTCGCATTGGAATTAGTATAACACAAACTTTACATATACGGGGCTAGGCATACGACCCCCACCCCCCAGATTCCCAAATGGGTCCCCCCCGCGTCCTATACACCAAGACTTGCATAAATAACTGATATACTTCTCAAAGTCGCGGAGTCACCACGTGACATGAGAAGCCCCGCAAGGGGAACGGTGTATCTTGCAGTTGCCTCTCCTCCTTTAGACCCCCACCCCGGGGTCTTTTTTTATCCCTAACTTTGTACATAGGTGTTTTCCCTAATACCCCCCGGGTAGGAATCCTACCTCCCTATCAAAATACGTGGTATATTTCGTCAACTTTGGAGTGCCACTTCCCTCCCAATGCAAGACTTAATTCCAGAAATAGACTCTCATGTTCCGCTCCCGGCGTCTGCCGTTGACGCTATGCCCGAGCTGTCTCCGCGTGAAGAACTGGAAATGCGTGCAAGGACTGTTAAGCTTATAGCGGACCTAACAAACACGCCAATTGAACCAAATGAAGACGAACGCCAGCAGGCGGTAGAGATTGCCCAGAGCATGATGGGCGATCAAAAGCAAGTACCCACTCTGTCTACGTATCCAAACGCAACGATAGCCTATCTTGCGGGAATGGTGGCGCAGCACGACACTATGGTCGTGAAAGAGTTAGCTGACTTGAAGAAATTTGTGGTAAACAAGCTGGTGGCGGAGACCGATCACCCAGATGCCAAGGTGCGGCTCACTGCCTTACGTGCTTTAGGAGAAGTAGACGGGGTAGACGCCTTCAAGAGACGCTCTGAAATCACGCACAAACAACAATCTATGGAAGAAGTTGAGAAAGAACTGCTTGAAACCCTTGCCAAACTGGAAAAACGCACTGTTGACGTACAGATGGTAGAGGTTGTACGGTGAAAGTCAGTAGAGAACAGATTGAAACCCTAAAAAACCTCCTGCCAACAGCGTCAGCAGATGAAAAACGCAAGATTCTTGAGCTTATTAGGGTCTGGGATGCCCAATCTGTGCAGAATTTTGGTAAAGAGAGCCTCCTAGAGTTTGCAGATCACGTGTATCCCGGCTATAAAGTGGGTCCACACCACCGTAGACTAGCTAAAATCTTTGAAGACATAGCAAATGGCAAGAAAAAGCGAGTCATTGTCAATATTGCACCCCGTCATGGCAAGTCTGAACTGATTTCTTACCTAGCACCAGCATGGTTTTTGGGTAAATTCCCGCATAAGAAGGTCATTATGGCCTCCCACACGGCTGATTTGGCGGTAAATTTTGGTCGTAGAGTGCGAAATTTGGTGGGAATGGACAGCTATAAAGACATTTTTCCTACCGTAGAACTGCAATCTGACAGTAAATCTGCGTCAAGATGGGGTACAAATTCAAACGGCGAATACTTCGCTATTGGTGTTGGCGGTGCTTTGGCTGGTCGCGGAGCTGATCTTTTCATCATTGATGACCCACATTCTGAGCAAGACGCTAAAACTGGGCGAGCTGACGTCTTTTTACCTGCTTGGGAATGGTTTCAGTCTGGCCCTCTTCAACGTCTGATGCCTGGTGGCGCTATTATTATTGTGATGACACGGTGGTCAAAGCTAGATTTGACTGGTCAGATAGTTAGTCAGATGGGTCGAGAAGAAGGTGTAGATGGTTGGGAGATCGTTGAGTTTCCTGCAATCCTGAACGAGAAACCCCTGTGGGGTGAGTTCTGGACTATTGAGGAATTACTGTCTAAAAAGGCTGGTATGGACGTGCGTTACTGGGAAGCCCAGTATATGCAGAACCCTGTATCAGAAGAGGGCGCTCTAATAAAGAGGGAGTGGTGGCAGATATGGGATCAGGACAAACCACCTCCCAACTGCGAGTTCATCATCATGAGTCTTGACGCCGCCCAAGAAACAAACAACAGGGCTGACTACAACGCCTTGACAACGTGGGGCGTCTTCTTCAATGAAGAGTCAAAGAACTACAACATTATCCTGCTCAACGCTATAAAGAAACGTATGGAGTTTCCAGACCTTAAAAAGATGGTGCTGGACGAGTACAAAGAGTGGGAACCAGACGCTTTTGTAGTGGAGAAGAAGTCTAACGGAGCAGCACTGTATCAAGAGTTTAGACGTATGGGCGTGCCCGTAGGAGAGTTTACGCCGGGTAAAGGACAGGATAAGATTGCCCGTGTGAATGCTGTCTCTGATTTGTTCTCTTCAGGGATAGTGTGGGCACCAGACCGCAGATGGGCAAGAGAAGTTATTGAAGAGTGTAACGACTTTCCAAGCGGTGCAAACGATGACTTGGTTGACTCAACCACACAAGCTCTAGCACGTTTTCGTCAGGGGGGTTTCATTAGGTTACCAAACGATGAACCTGATGAAGTTGAGTATTTTAAAAGTAGCCGCAACGAGCGGTACTACACGGTTTAAGGACACAAAATGGCAACAAGTTCAATGGACAAAGGTTTGTACGCAGCTCCTCTTGGTATGGAGCAAGAGATGGATGCTCCTATTGAGATTGAAATTGAAGACCCTGAGTCAGTAAGTATTGGCATGGGTGACATAGAGATTGAGCTTCAGCCACGTAAGCAATCAAAGGGTAAAGATTTTGATGCCAATCTTGCTGACGAAATGGACGATGGAGATTTAGATTTACTTGGGTCTGAGTTAGTTTCTGACTTTGAAAAAGACGTAATGGATCGCAAAGATTGGATCAAAACTTATGTTGATGGCTTGAAACTGTTGGGCTTGCAGTACGAAGATCGAACAGAGCCTTGGCAAGGGGCTTGTGGAGTGTTTCACCCGATGTTGACAGAGAGCGTTGTACGTTTTCAAGCAGAGGGGATTATGGAAACATTCCCAGCAATGGGTCCAGTCAAAACAAAAGTTATTGGTGAAGAGACACGCGATACAGAAGAAGCTGCTATACGTGTACAAGATGATATGAACTATCAACTCACTGAGGTGATGACTGAGTATCGTCCTGAACATGAGAAGCTCTTGTGGTCACTACCCCTTACAGGTTCTGCGTTTAAAAAGGTCTACTATGATCCGAGTAAGGGCCGTCAGGTCGCGGTGTTTATTCCAGCAGAAGACATTGTTGTGCCGTATGGGGCAAGTAATTTGGAGACGGCAGAACGCGTAGCACACGTTATGCGTAAGACCGAGAACGAGGTCAAGAAGTTACAAGAAGCTGGGTTCTATCGTGATGTTGACTTAGGTGAACCCGGCTATGACATGGACGATATCGAGAAGCAGAAGGCCGAAGAAAGCGGCATGTCTGCTATACAAGATGATCGCTATCGCATTCTTGAAATGCACGTTGATTTGGATTTAAAAGGGTATGAGCACAAACGCAAGGGTAAAGAAACAGGGATTGCTTTACCTTATGTAGTCTCTTTAGATAAAGCAACTAATACTATATTAGCCATTAGGAGAAATTGGTATGAAGGAGACGAACTTCACCTCAAGCGACAACACTTTGTCCACTATCAGTACATCCCCGGATTCGGGTTCTACGGGTATGGTCTTATCCATCTTATCGGGGGCTATGCCAAGTCCGCCACCATGCTCATTCGACAGTTGGTGGATGCGGGCACTTTATCAAACCTACCCGGTGGCCTCAAGTCCAGAGGACTTCGCATCAAAGGAGACGACACCCCCATCCAGCCCGGAGAGTTTAGAGACGTAGATGTCCCAAGCGGATCAATCAGAGACAACATATTACCGTTGCCATACAAAGAGCCGAGTCAGGTTCTGTTTGCTCTATTCCAAAACATCGTAGAAGAAGGTCGCTCGTTTGCTTCGTCGGGCGATATGAACGTGTCTGATATGAGTGCGCAAGCTCCAGTCGGTACAACTCTGGCGTTGTTAGAGAGACAGTTAAAAGTGATGGGAGCAGTTCAAGCCCGCATTCACTTTACGATGAAGCAAGAGTTCAAACTTTTGAAAATTATCATTGCTGACTACACGCCTGATGAGTATGAATATGAGCCTGTAGACGGAGACCGTAAAGCCAAAAAGTCTGATTACGACATGGTGGACGTTATCCCCGTTAGTGATCCGAATGCAGCAACGATGGCGCAGAAGATTGTGCAGTACCAAGCAGTTATGCAGTTAGCTCAACAAGCTCCGCAGTTGTACGACTTGTCAATGTTGCACCGCCAAATGATTGAAGTGCTTGGCGTTAAGAATGCAGACAAGTTAGTCAAGACAGAAGACGACGCCATACCTGTAGACCCTGTGTCTGAGAACCAAGCGTTACTTACTATGAAGCCTGTCAAAGCGTTCATTGAGCAGAACCATCAGGCCCACATCCAAGTGCATATGGCGGCGATCCAAGACCCCAAGATTCAACAGATGATGCAGATGAACCCGCAGGCGCAAGCAATCATGGCAGCAGCTATGGCTCACATCAACGAGCATATGGCTCTGGAGTACCGCAAACAAATTGAGACGCGTATGGGCATGTCGTTACCCGGCGAAGAAAATAACAAAAAGATCACCCCTGAACAAGCGGATGAGATTGCTGTTATGTCAGCGCAAGCAGCTCAACAAATTCTTCAGCAGAACCAACAACAAGCTCAACAACAGCAGGCTCAACAACAGATGCAGGACCCATTGGTTCAGATGCAGATGCAGGAGTTGCAGATCAAGCAGGGCGAGTTGCAGCTTAAACAGCAGAAGCAACAAATTGATGCTGCGGCGAAAGCGGATCAGATTCGCGTTGAAGAGGCTCGTATTGAAGCCCAAAAAGAAATTGCAGCTATGCAAGTTGGTGCACAAGCCGCTGCAAATAAAGATAAAGCAGCGAGACAGCAAGAGACTGAAGGGATGCGTTTGGGCATTGACGCTGCCAAACACAAAGCGCAAATGGCTGTACAACAAGCCGCGCAAAGAGCTGCGCAAAACACCGGTAAACCACCAAATAAGGAGAATAGATGAACTCACAAGCGCTTACATATCTCCTCAAAGAAATTGACAAGTTACGCGAGGATCAAGCTATTTTTTTAAACGGTGGTGGCGCTAAAGATTTCGCCGAGTACCGGCACGTTTGCGGAGTTATTCGGGGTCTAACTCATGCAGATCAAATTGTCAAAGACCTTGCGAAAAAACTGGAGTATTCCGATGACTGAATTTGATGTCGCTGCGGTAGATTTGTCTGGCATTCTTAACACGAGTGCAGAGGATAAAGCGAAGCAGTTGCCTGATCCTAAAACCTTTCGACTTCTGTGCGTTGTCCCTGAAGCAATGGAAGAGTTTGCAGATAGTGAAATCGGTATTGTTAAATCAAACCAATCCATGCACTATGAAGAAGTACTGACCCCAGTACTATTTGTAGTAAAGCTAGGCCCTGACGCCTATACAGACACTGCCCGGTTCCCTAGTGGGCCGTCGTGCAAGGAAGGTGACTTTGTCATCGTCCGTCCCAATTCAGGAACCCGCCTGAAAATTCATGGTCGTGAATTCCGCATCATTAACGATGATTCGGTTGAAGCGGTTGTGGAAGATCCCCGTGGTATTACACGAGCAGCATAAGGAGTAACACATGGCAACGCAAAAGTTTGAAGATACCTACGAGTTTCCCGATGAGAAAGCAGAAAAAGCTGCTGAAGAGAAATTTGAAGTTGAAATTGAAGACGACACCCCAGAGGAGGATCGTGGTCGCAAGCCCATGAAGGAACCTGTTGAGGAAGTGACTGACGAAGAGTTAGCCACTTATGACGAAAAAGTCCAAAAACGAATTAAAAAGTTTACACGTGGATACCATGATGAACGTCGCGCCAAAGAACAGGCGTTTCGTGAACGTGAAGCTGCGGAAGACTTTGCTAAACAAGTTTTTACAGAAAACAAACGCCTACAACAACAGCTTTCTACAGGTAGCGAAGCCTACATTGAACAGTCCAGATCCGCTGCTCAAATTGAGTTAGATGCCGCCAAAGAGAAGTACAAAAAGGCGTACGAAGCTGCTGATCCAGACACAATTGTTGCAGCGCAAGAAGCAATTGCCAGAGCTACCCTCAAGATTGACCGCGCCGAAGGTATGAGGCCAATTAAGAATGAGGAAAAAGAATATCAACCTCCCGCGCGTCAGGCAGAAGAGCCTCCACGTGTATCGCCCCGCACTCAAAAGTGGGTTGATCGCAACAACGATTGGTGGGGAATTGACGACGAAATGACTATGACTGCAATGGGAATTGACAGAAAGTTACAAAAAGAGTATGGTGCGGATTATGTAGGTACTGAAGAGTACTTCAAAACCATCGACAAAACGATGCGCAAAAGATTTCCTGAACACTTTAATAGTGACCAGAGCTACGAGGAAGACGATCCGCCTCCTAAGAAAAGGGCGTCAGAACCGGAAGAGGAGTATGAAGATACACCACGCCGTGCAACACGAATTACTTCACCTGTAGCACCTGCTACACGGAGTACACCGCCTAATCGTATTCGTTTGAAAGCATCAGAAGCCGCAACTGCGCGTCGCCTTGGGGTGCCCATCGAAGAATATGCTAGACAGGTTGCTTTACTTAGAAAAGGATAAAAAATGGAAACTACCAAAACTGAAAAATCGCAAAATCGCTTGGATCGTGCGTTGGATAACCGTCAAGTTATGCAACGACCAACTTCATGGCGCGCGCCAGAGTCTTTACCTTCTCCAGATGATAGGTCCGGTTGGGCACATCGCTGGATTCGTGTCAGCATATTGGGTAGCAGTGATCCATCAAATATCTCATCTAAGTTACGTGAGGGATATGAACCCTGCAAAGCAGAGGACTATCCAGAACTCATGATGCACGCTTCCACTGACGGTCGCTTTAAAGGCAATATTGAAATTGGTGGGCTAGTACTTTGCCGTATCCCAGCTGAGTTTATGGAGCAACGTGACACTCACTTTGCAAAAATGAATAAGGCGCAAATGGATTCTGTAGACAACACCTACATGAAAGACAATGATCCACGGATGTCAAAATTCGCGGAAAGAACGTCCAAAGTAACATTTGGCACAGGTACTTAAATTTTTTTAAAAGGAGTCTTAAATGGCTTATCCCGCTGTATCAGCTCCGTATGGGCTGTTGCCGCAGAACTTAATTGGTGGTCAAGTATTTGCGGGTTCTACCCGTATGTACCCCATCCAGTACGGTTATGCAACCAACATCTTCTATGGTGATTTTGTTGTACTATCCCGTGGTAATGTAACCCGCGCTTCAGTTTCCACTGGCACTGGTTTAAACCAAACGGTTGGTATTTTTCTGGGCTGCACATTCACCAATCCTTTAACTAAGCAAAAGCAATTCAACCAATACTGGCCTGCAAGTACCCTCGCGGGTGACTGCCAAGCCTATGTATTGGACGACCCCGATGCTGTGTTTAAAGCGGTTGTATGTTCCGCCACTACTGTTGTTGCTTCTGCTGCTATGGCTATGATTGGTACTAACCTATCTGCCATTAACAATACGGGTAGCACAACCACTGGCAATTCTGCTAACGCAGTTTTAGCTCCTTCAGCTACTCCTGTAACAACCACCTTACCTTTGCGTTTGGTTGGCTTGGTACAAGAATCTGCTATTTCAGTAAGCGCAACTGGCTCTTCATCTTCTACAACGATTACCTTAACTGGTTCTGGTTTGCCTAGCGCAATCCCTGTTGGAACAGATGTAGCCTACGTTGCAGCAAATGGGCAAATCATTCAAACAGGTTCTTTTGTAACTACCGCAGCAGCCGCTGCCGACACATCAGTTACGATTAACGCTGCGATTGCAGTCCCCGGCAGTGTTACAGCTATCCCTAGCGCTTCCACTATTGTGTTCATCCAGTATCCTGAAGTCTTGGTTAAGTTTAACCAAGCATTGCATGGTTACTACTCTGCCACTGGCGCATAAGGAGCAACTAAATGGCTATTTCACGCGCACAACTACTCAAGGAACTCTTGCCCGGACTGAATGCTTTGTTTGGTATGGAGTACGCTCGCTACGGCGAGCAACACAAAGAGATCTACGAAACAGAGACCTCTGAGCGTTCTTTTGAAGAAGAAACCAAACTGTCTGGCTTCTCAGCCGCACCTGTCAAAAACGAGGGTTCTGCCATCGCTTATGACAATGCTCAAGAGGCATGGACTACCCGCTACAACCACGAAACCATTGCTTTGGGTTTCTCAATCACTGAAGAAGCGATTGAAGATAACTTGTACGACAGCTTGTCTGCTCGCTACACCAAAGGTCTGGCCCGTGCTATGGCGTATACCAAGCAGGTTAAAGCTGCTGCTACTCTTAACAACGGTTTCTCTGCCGCTTATGTCGGTGGTGATGGCGTTGCTTTGTTTAGCACTGCTCACCCCTTGGTTAACGGTGGAACCAACTCCAACCGTCCTTCCACTGCTGCTGACTTGAATGAAACTTCGTTGGAAAACGCTGTTATTCAAATCGCCGCATGGACAGACGAGCGTGGTTTGTTGATCGCTGCCAAGCCCAAGAAGTTGATTGTTCCCGCTGCATTGCAGTTCGTGGCTACCCGCCTGTTGGAAACCAACCTCCGTGTTGGCACTACCGACAACGACATCAATGCTCTGAAGAACAACGGTTCTATCCCTGAAGGCTACACCATCAACAACTACTTGACCGACACAAACGGCTGGTATTTGACTACTGATGTGCCCAACGGTCTGAAACATTTTGTTCGTTCACCCCTTGCTAACAGCATGGACGGTGACTTTGATACCGGCAACGTCCGTTACAAAGCCCGCGAGCGTTACAGCTTTGGTTGGTCTGACCCATTGGGAATGTTCGGTTCCCCCGGTTCGTCCTAAAAAGACTGAGAAGGGGGCCTTGTGCCCCCTTTTCTTTTGGTGTATATTGAACACATTCCGAGATTCATCGGCGTATCAAACAGGCTCGGCTGACCTCATGCAGATTGATACGCTACAACGCATGGAGAATTAAACATGGGATTCGCAACTCACCTTGGCCCTTGGTTGTTGGGCACTGTTAAAAACACAACTGGCACTACCGCTGGCACTATCCGTAACATGGGCGCGACTATGGTTGCGCAATCTAAATCCATTTTGTACACGGACGTTACGGCAGGTACGGTTGCTTTTACAATCCCTGCTGGTTCGCAAATTGTAGACGCTACGTTTAATACCACTGTTGCATATGCAACAACAACTCCTACATACGCCCTTTTTGTTAACGGTGTTGCAATCAACACAGCAGCTAACGGTAGCGTATATACAAACACAGGTATTGTTAACTTGTTGCTTGGCAATAACAACGCCGCAGGCGCAGTATTGTGTAACAACGTAGGTACAGGCGACGCAATCATTACATTTACACAGGCTAACGTCACCGCCACCTCTGGTGCTGGTTTCTTGACTGTGAGATATATTGTAAAAGACAGCGACGGTTCTGCTAATCCAAGCAACACTCAACAATAATTAATCATGGGGGCTTCGGCCCCCTCATAACAGGAGATTAATTATGCAACAGACAGACGTAAAAGCAGCGCACTTAACTGCCGCTGGTTCTTTTATATTAGGACGCACACGCCTCAAAGGTATTGTGGTCAGCCCTAAAGCTTCAACAGCCGCAACATTTGAGATTCGTGATGGCAGCGCCACTGGCGCTGTGCTGTTTACGATGGACATTGCCAGTGTTACCACACCCGTGAACTTCAGCATCAATATACCCGGTGAAGGTATTTTGGCAACTACAGGACTGCACCTGACAACCAGCGTTGGTACTGTTGTGGGCATTGAAGTGTTCTATGGCTAAGTCCCCAGCATGGCAACGCAAGGAAGGGAAGAATCCGAGCGGAGGCTTAAACGCCAAAGGTCGGGCTTCCTACAACGCAGCGAATCCCGGGAAGCCGGGGCTAAAAGCTCCTCAACCCAAGGGCGGCAGCAGGCGAGACTCCTTCTGCGCCCGTATGAAAGGGATGAAAGCGAAATTGACGAGCGCAGAAACCGCAAGGGATCCAGATTCGAGGATTAACAAGAGCCTACGGGCTTGGAACTGCGCTGATGGCGGGTATGTAACGGAGGCTGATGGCTGTGCTACCAGCGGCAGAACGAAGGGTAGGTTTGTATGACTGAGCAAACAGACACCGTAAAAAACGTGTTAGACATCGTGGCAGTATTTACCACGCTTGGCACATTTTTGGATTTACTTACTCCTGTATTCGGCTTGATCGGTGCGGTAGTTGGTGTCATGCGCATCTACGAGATGGCTACAGGTAAAGAGTTTTCCGCACTGTGGCGCAAAAAGAAAGACGACGATGCCAGCGACAAGTAAAAAGCAAAAAACCTTTATGGATGCTGTGGCCCATAACCCAGCGTTTGCAAAGAAAGTTGGAGTCCCCCAATCTGTGGGCAAAGACTTCAGTGAGGCTAGCAAAGGCATGAAGTTTGGTAGCGCACCTAAAACACGCGCAAATTCCCAGTCAATCAACAATCCTAAAACCAATCAAGGTGGACAGGAACTTTTTAAAAAAGGTGGAACTATGGCAACGAAAATGAACCCCGGCTTTATGGCGATGATAGCTAAGAAAAAAGCTGGAACCAGCAAAATGGCTGCTTTTGAAAAGTCTGGTAAAGATGTTGAAATGAAGGGCGTGAAAGAAGGCTCTAAGGCTGACATGGCTATGGACAAAAAGCAAATGACGATGAAAAAAGGCGGCGCTGCTAAGAAGATGGCTTCTGGTGGTTCAGCTTCTGCTCGTGCTGATGGCGTTGCCACTAAAGGCAAAACCAAGGGCAAAATGCTCGCTAAAGGCGGCAAAGCTTACTGCTAAAAGGAGCCAATCATGGCAAGAGCAAAAGATTTAGCGGGTCTGGCCGCACTTGGTTTTCTTGGGTACAAGTTATCTCAGCAAGGCAAGGGTGAGGATTCAACCTCCACTCGGGCAGCGCGTCCTGAGTCCACAGAGACTCGGGAAGAGCCACGCCGTAAGATTACCGACTACATAAAGAAGGCTCCCGAAGACGAAAATGGTAGCGTGCAAAGTGATGTGTTAAAAGCACTTACAGTCCCCAAAGCAGCGCCAAACGACAAAGCGCCTAGCCAAGGCGTTCTCCCACCAAAAACGGTAACGCCGCCTAAAGTAAAGCCAAAAGCTAAGGATCCAAACTATAGTAACGAAGGCCGTAACTCTGTTGCGCCAGCTGCTTCAATATCCGCAGACGCTATGAAAAATGCGTCTCGCGCAGCAGCGCGTAGAGCTAATTTATCCCCCATAGATCAAATCCCCGGACAAGATAGAAGCGGTCCAACAGGTGGTGAACGTGTCAGCGGCACTGAACTTAGTCGCAATCTTTCAAACACGGCGGCGGCGTTGACCCCGTTGACTGGCGGAGCATCAAAAGTTGCTACTGAATTTGCATTAGGTAACCGTGCGGCAAAAGCGGCTACAGCCGAAAAATTAAGCCCTGCTGGTCAACGCCTAAAGAACATGGAAGAAATTCGCAATGTGGCTATGCCCGGACGAAGAGATGCTGTAATGAATCCTTTGGCCCATGCTGGCGGTCCAAAAATGATGGAAAAAATTGCAGCACAAGAAGGTCGTGCTATTGAAGCTGAAGCCCGCGTCGCAGCGGCACAAGCAGCGCGGGAAGCAAAAACACTGAATCCAAATGCTTGGCTTGCTGGCCCAAAAGGTATGGCTGAAAACTTTCGTAGGGGTGGGGCAGTCAAGATGACCGCTTCCCGCCGTGGTGACGGTATCGCTTCACGTGGCAAAACACGTGGCAAGATTTGTTAAGGAAAAATCATGGCAACTAAATTTCCCCCCGGACAAGACATGGAGAACATCTCCCCTAAAGATTTAGAGGAGGCTAAGAAGTACACCAAAGAACGTAAGGCGTACAAAGATTCTTCCAAAATTGGGTCAGATGACGACGACGAAAATTATGGGCATGAAAGCCGTGGACAAGAAGCCGGTGTTGGAAAACGTCTTGTTTCTACAGCGTTTAAAGGTGCTGGTAAAGCGTTTGAGAAAATATTTGAAGCTAACGAGTATTTGGACAAAAAGTACGGCGAAAACGTCCCTGAGAATGAGCAAACAAAAGCTGGACGCCGAGCTTTGTTTGGCGAAAAGCCTGAAGTGCAAACAAAAGCCGCAAAGTATGTAACCAATACTCTGGGTAAACACTCTTATGCCAAAGGTGGCATGACAGCTTCCAGTCGTGCAGATGGTTGTTGCGTCAAAGGCAAAACTCGCGGAAAGATGGTGTAATCATGGCAACTAGACCAAGACGTGGGGATGATTTAACACCACTTGAAGGTGGTGGCGGCGGTGCTGGTGTTAGCGGTACTAAGTACAGCAACATGCCTTCTTTTAAGGGCAATGCCAACATAATGGATGACCTTAAAAAACTTACTAAAGACACGTCTCATCTCAAGGGCGGTGCAAAAAAAGCAACTGAACTAGCAACTGATCGCGCAATAAACAGGTTAGCTGTAAGAGCCACAGGCGCAGCAGGTGCAGGTGCAGCCGCCAAAACCCTGAGCGGCAAAGACGCTGTTGCAGATGACAAATCTAAAGAATCTGATGACTACGAAGATATGAGCGGGGCTGTTGACATAGATGTCTCAAACCCTACTGGCGTTGCTGGCAGGGGTATGAAAAAAGGTGGTATGACTGCATCCTCACGTGCTGATGGTTGTGCTCAACGGGGTAAAACCCGTGGAACGGTGATCTGATGATGGCCTCTCGTGGCATGGGCGCAATCAACCCCAAGAAGATGCCGGGGAAAAAAGTCATCCACCGTAAAGACAAACCACAAGATGTGGATATGTATGCGGAGGGTGGCAAGGTCAATGCTGCGGGAAATTACACCAAACCAAGTCTGCGTAAGCGGATTGTGTCTCAGGTTAAGGCAGCGGCAACACACGGTACTGGCGCAGGTCAGTGGTCGGCAAGAAAAGCGCAGTTGGTAGCTAAGAAATACAAGGCTGCTGGCGGGGGATACAGAGATTGAAAGCGCCGCAGACTTCCCTTAAAAACTGGGGTGACCAAAAATGGAGAACCAAAAGTGGTAAAAAATCTTCTGACACAGGTGAAAGATACCTTCCTGAAGCTGCGATCAAAAGTCTTAGCCCTGCTGAGTACGCTGCGACAACACGTGCAAAACGTGCTGGCAAAGCTAAAGGGAAGCAGTTCGTAGCTCAACCCAAAACAATCGCAAAGAAAACGGCAGGATTTAGATAATGGCAAACACTTCCGGTGCAACCAGCTTTAACCTTGACCTCACTGAGCTGGTCGAGGAGGCGTTTGAACGCGCTGGTGGTGAGCTTCGCACCGGATATGACCTGCGTACAGCTAGACGCAGTTTAAACATCATGTTTGCTGACTGGGCAAACCGTGGCATTAACCTCTGGACAATTGAGACCGGCATAATTAATCTTGTTCAGGGGCAGAACACCTACCCGCTGCCTAACGACACCATTGATTTACTTGAGCACGTTATACGTACTGGTGGCAACGTAGCCGCAACTCAGGCTGACTTAAGTATCACTAGGATTAGTGTTTCTACCTATGCCACGATACCCAACAAGATTCAACAAGCCAGACCTATTCAGGTTTGGATTCAACGCTATAACGGACAGACTTCTCCTGTAGCCGCTACGCTGACAACAACAATTACATCTACAAGTACATCTATTGTGCTGAATGATGTAACGGGCTTACCCGCCGCTGGGTTTGTCAAAATTGATAACGAAATTATCAATTACAGTTACATCACACAGAATACAAACGCTGTCACGGGGACTTTGTATAACTGTTTCCGTGGTCAACAAAACACAATTGCAGCGGCGCATACGGCTGCGGCTACCGTCTATTGGCAGCAAGTTCCAGCAGTCACCGTTTGGCCTACCCCAGACAATGCACAGACCTATCAATTTGTGTATTGGCGCTTGCGACGCACCCAAGACGCAGGCGGCGGTGTCAATATCATGGATGTGCCTTTCAGGTTTATCCCCTGTATGGCGGCTGGCCTGTCGTATTACATCGCCGCAAAGATTCCAACTGGCGCAGAGCGTATCCCATTCCTTAAGTCTCAGTATGACGAGGCGTGGGAGCTTGCCGCCTATGAAGATCACGAGAAAGCTGCTTTGAGACTTGTACCCCGTCAAACCTACATTGGGAGGTAGTCGTGGGTAATCGTTACGCCTCTGGCAAGAATGCAATTGCTGAGTGTGATCGGTGTGGGCAGCGGTTTAAACTGAAGATTCTGAAGACCGAGATCATTAAGACAAAACAATATAACTTGTTGGTTTGTCCTGAGTGTTGGGATCCAGATCACCCTCAGTTGCAGTTGGGGATGTACCCTGTAGACGACCCACAGGCTTTGAGAAATCCTAGACCTGACCGCAGTTATGTGATTTCAGGTTTACTGGCAGATGGTGAGTTGGGTGGTGGTAGCCGAATCTTTCAGTGGGGCTGGAATCCCGTTGGTGGAGCAAGTGGGTTTGACACTCTTTTAACACCAAATAACTTGGTGTTGGCGGTAGAAATTGGTACAGTAACGGTTAGCGTAACTTAGGAGTTCAAGATGGACACAAAGCAGGTAAAAAAGATTGCTGACACAGAGGTGAAAGCCCATGAGAAGCGTATGCACAAGATGGCAAAAGGCGGTGTTACAGGCGAAGCCATGCAGAAATATGGTCGCAACATGGCTCGTGCTATGAACCAACGCGGCAACGCAAGGGGTAAATAATGGCTAAATTCAGCGACAAACGAATGGGCAAAGAAGTTGGCAATGCCGCTGTCTACGCCAAACCGCACACCATGACTGGCAAAGCTGTGGGTATTGAACCCAACCCCGGCAAAATGCCAAACCGCAGCAAAGCCGACACAGTCAACATGAGCATTGGCGCTATCAGCAAAGCTGCTGGCGATGAACAAGTCAAGACAACTGGTATCAAAATGCGTGGTACTGGCGCGGCTACCAAAGGCTTAATGAGTAGAGGCCCGATGGCATGAACTACACGACGTTGTATAACACGATTCAGACATACACGGAGAATCAGTTCCCCGATGTATACCTTGCGAGCGGGAGTACTGTATCTGCAACCACGCAGATCAATACCTTCATCACGCAAGCTGAACAACGTATATACAACTCAGTTCAGTTCCCGTCTATTCGTAAGAGCCAATACTCCCCAATTACTGCAAACAACAAGTACATATCTTTACCGAATGACTTCTTGTCTGTTTATTCCTTGGCGTTGGTAACGGGTGTAACTAATGCAAACTTGGATACAGGCACGTTTGAGTACTTACTCAACAAGGATGTGAACTTCATCAGGCAAGCATACCCAACCCCAAATGACACGGGCGAGCCAAAATACTATGCTTTGTTTGGCCCAACAATTCTCAATTCAGCAATTACAACTGAGTTGTCTCTTATTCTTGGCCCAACACCTGATGCTACGTATTACGTAGAGTTGCACTATTACTACTATCCCGAGTCAATCGTCACGGCAACTACAACTTGGCTTGGTGACAATTTTGACACCGTCCTGTTGTATGGCGCACTGGTAGAAGCTGCAACCTTTATGAAGGCCGAGACCGACATGGTGGCTTTATATAATGGAAAATACACGGAAGCTCTTGCACTGGCTCAACGCCTTGGTGACGGACTAGAAAGATCTGATGCGTATCGTAGTGGACAGTATCGTCAAGCGCCTTTGCCGCAGAATAACGGGGTGCGTTGATGGCTTTTACAGGCAACTTCTCCTGCAATATCTTTAAGACTGGGTTGATGAACGGCACATTCAACTTTACTTCGGGAACATTCTATATTGCACTTTATACCAATGCAGCCACGCTTGATGCGTCTACCACGGCTTATACAGCTACGGGCGAGGTTGTGGCTTCTGGGTACACGGCTGGTGGGTTGGCACTCACGATTGCGCAAACTCCCACGGTAGGCAACTCAGGCAGCACCGCCTATATCTCGTTTGACAACGCGGCTTGGACTTCGGCACTAACCGCTCGCGGTGCTTTGATTTACCAAAGTGGCGGCGGAAACCCCGCAGTTTGCGTACTTGATTTTGGCGCAGATAAGACTTCAACTGCAACATTCACGGTACAGTTCCCCGCTGTATCAAACACTTCAGCAATTATAAGGATAGCGTAATGGCACTTGTAACCACAACCAAAGGCGACATGGACGACTCTCTACTTGAAAAAAAAGAGGGTTCCGTTGATAATGACAACGAGTACACAACTTGGGTTGAGTATTGGTTAGATGGCGAACTTGTCCACCGTTCGGCACATGTTCAGTTAAAGAAAACCGTAACGCTCACTAGCTCAGTGGCATCTTTTTAAGGAACTATCGTGGCAAACACCCAATCAATGTGCACTTCGTTCATGAGCGAGCTAATGCTTGGTCAACACCAGCTTGGCACTTCAACGCTTGTCTCTCGCACCAGCCTAACCTCGCCAACTACAGATACTCTTAAAGCGGCTTTGTATTTGACGACAGCGACAATTAATGCGGCAACCACTGTTTACACCGTAACAGGCGAAGTGTCTGGCACTAACTATACCGCTGGTGGTATTACCGTAACAAATGCAACAGCGCCAACCTCAACCAACACATCGGCGACAGCGGGCGTGGCGTATTGGACGCCTTCAGCTAGCTTTACTTTTACAACAGTGACTTTGGCAACGGCGTTTGACTGCGTGTTGTTGTACAACTCGACTCAAAGTAATAAGGCCATCAGCGTTCACACGTTTGGCTCACAGACTATTACGGCGGGTTCGTTTTCGCTCACAATGCCTGCAAACACAACATCAGCAGCGTTAATTCGCTTGGCTACAACTTAACTCGAAGCGGTGTAGGCCGTAATGTTTGGCATATCCGCATTTGCAGAAGCTCCATTTTCTGCGCTCAATCAGACGTTAGTATCTACTCCGCTGACGGGGGTATCTGCGAATGGGGCGGTTGGGACTGTTTCTCGCGGGGCTACGTCATTTGCGTTGTCAGGAGTTGCGGCTTCAGGTCTTGTTGGGGTAATAACTTACGAACAAGGCCCAGCGCTTTCTAACGATGCGGCAGCAGGCTTAGTTGGCACAGTTGCTCCCAGTATCACGGTTGCGCTATCAGGTGTGTTTGCATCTGGGGCGGTTGGTACGGTATCTTTTGTAAAAGATTTTGCGTTAACAGGAGTTTCAGCATCAGGAAATGTTGGAACCGTTGTGGCTTTAAAATCATTTGCTTTGTCTGGAGTTCAAGCAAGCGGGAGTGTTGGAACTGTTTTTCCCGTTTACTGGATTTTGGTCAATACTTCTCAAACATCCAACTGGGTTTTAGTTGAGACAGATTAAGGATACATATGGCTTTAGTTCTTGCAGACCGCGTAAAAGAAACCACCACTACAACTGGTACGGGAACTATTACGCTTGGCGGCGCTTCCACAGGGTTTCAATCCTTTGCAGTAGTTGGTAATGCCAACACAACTTACTACACCATCGCAGCCCAAATAGGCAACGAGTGGGAGGTGGGCATTGGCACATACACCGCTTCGGGAACGACCTTGGCTCGGACAACTGTTTTAGCAAATAGCTCAGGAACACAGCCTACAGCACTTTCGTTTTCTGCTGGCACTAAAGATGTTTTTGTAACCTACCCTGCTGGCAAGTCAATTAATCTTGACGCTTCTGGCAACTCTACTGCTCTAGGCGTTCCGGTCTCTGCGACTCTGACCAACGCAACTGGTTTGCCAATATCCACTGGCGTGTCTGGGCTTGGCACAGGTATAGCTACGTTTTTAGGCACACCTTCAAGTGCCAATCTTGCTGCCGCTGTAACAAATGAAACTGGCACTGGCTCTTTGGTATTTGCTACAAGCCCAACTCTTGTAACTCCTATTTTGGGTACGCCAACTAGCGTTACATTGACTAACGCAACAGGTCTTCCAATATCCACTGGCGTCAGTGGCTTAGGCGCTAACGTAGCAACTGCTTTAGCTGTAGCCGTGGGAACTGCTGGCGCTCCTGTTATCAATGGCGGTGTATTAGGAACACCAAGTAGCGGAACAGCAACTAACTTAACGGGATTGCCCTTGTCCACGGGCGTGACTGGCACTCTTCCAGTAGCTAACGGCGGCACAAGCTTGGCTACCCTAACAGCCAACAACGTCATCTTGGGCAACGGTACATCTGCTCCTTTGTTTGTAGCGCCCAGTACGAACGGCAATGTACTGACAAGCAACGGTACAACTTGGCAATCAACCGCGCCTGCGGCTTCTGGTGTATCTCAAGCGAAGGCAACGGCAATCGCAATGGTCTTTGGTTTTTAAGGAATTATCATGGCAAATCCAAATCTTTTCGCCGCGACCACAGCGTCAGGCACAACAACTTATTACACCCCTTCGGGTACAGCCGCAGTTGTTCTTGTGCCCAACGCCGCGTCGAGCGGTCAGGTGTTTAAGATCAATCAGATTGTGGCGGCTAACACCACGGCTACCGCAGCAAATGCGACTGTGGCTGTGTATAGCAACGGCGCTGTAGCTCAAGGTTCTGCCCCGTCGGGCGGTACTGCATACCCTATTGTGTCTGCTGTATCTGTGCCTGCTAATGCTTCGCTAATTGCAGTTGACAAAACAACCGCTGTCTACCTGATGGAAGGTACGTCAATCTCAATCACTTCAGGTACAGCCAGCGCAATTACATACACAATCTCCTACGAAGTCATCAGTTAAGGTGTAGCACCATGAGTATGCGCTACCAAGGAGGGTTTTTAACGGCTTCATACTTTCCGTTGCTGGTTCCTGACGCGCCTACGATTGGCACAGCTACGGCTTCCGCTGGTCAAGTGTCTACAACATTTACAGCGCCTGCTAATATAGGTGGTGGCGCAATCACTTCGTACATTGCTGTTGCTAAAGACTCTTCAAGTGGCGCAGTGTTTACAAACACTGGCGCATCTTCACCTATTGTTGTGACTGGACTTACAAATGGAAATACATATACAGTAACCGTAGCCGCAACAAACGCTTATGGGACTGGCCCAAGAAGTGCGGCAAGTAATAGTGTTACTCCCGTTTATTCAGGGCCTTCTACTGTCGAGTATCTTGTAGTTGCTGGCGGTGGTGGTGGTGGTAATAGGGTATATAGTGCTGCTGGTGGTGGTGGTGGTGCTGGTGGCTATAGAACAGCATCAGGATTTTCTGTTGCATCTGGTTCTCCCATTACAGTAACTGTTGGCGCTGGTGGCGCTAGTCAAGTAAGCGGTAATGATTCTGTTTTCTCTACTATTAGTTCTGCTGGCGGTGGTAAAGGTGGATTTTACACAGGAGGTGGAACTTCTAACGCTAGTGCTGGTGGTTCTGGGGGTGGCGGTAACGGGTCAAATACTGGTGACAATGTTGCTGGTGCTGGAAATACGCCATCAACATCCCCATCACAAGGTAGCAATGGCGGTAATGGATTTAATAGTTCAGATTTTTCTGCTGGCGGTGGCGGCGGTGCTTCTAATGTTGGTTCTGCTGGAACAATAAATACAGGTGGAAGTGGTGGAGGGGGTACAGCATCATCTATTTCAGGTTCATCAGTAACTTATGCTGGTGGCGGTGGTGGAGGCAGAGGTTCTAATAATGTAGGTAGCGCTGGAACTGGTGGTTCTGGTGGTGGCGGCAATGGTGGGAGCCAATCATCAGGTTCTAACGCTACAACAAATACTGGTGGTGGTGGTGGTGGCGCAGCAGGTGGCGGGACTTATGTAGGAGGATCAGGAGGTTCTGGTATTGTGATTATTCGCTACGCTGACTCTTTTTCTGCTGCCTCTGCAACTACAGGCTCTCCAACAATAACAGTGGCTGGAGGCTATCGTGTGTATCAGTGGACTTCTTCTGGTTCAATTACCTTCTAAGGACTAGATATGCCTAATTATTCTGGTATTTGGACACGTACACAGCAGATGCAAGCCAAAGGGCAAAGTCTTTGGCCTGCCGCCATTTTAGTTGAATACCTAGTTGTTGCTGGCGGTGGCGGTGGTACATCTGCATTTGGCGGCGGAGGCGGCGCTGGTGGATTTAGAACCGCATCAGGCTTTGCTGTTTCTATTGGTTCAGCAATTACTGTCACAGTTGGCGCAGGTGGCGCAGGGGGTGCGGCGGCTATACAAAGCCAAGGCTTTGTTGGAAATGATTCTGTTTTTTCTTCTATTACCTCAACAGGTGGTGGCTACGGCGGAGTTCAGGGTCAATCTGGCGGCACAGGAACTGGCGCTGGTGGTTCTGGTGGTTCTGGCGGCGGTGCTAGTTACGCTCAAAGCGTAGGTTCTGGAAATACGCCATCTACAAGCCCATCTCAAGGAAACAATGGCGGTGGAAGTGTTTTTTCTGGGGCTTTTGGTGGTGGCGGCGGCGGCGGCGCAAGCGTTGTTGGAGTTGATGGAACAGCTTCTTCTGGTGGTAATGGGGGCGCTGGTACTGCCTCATCAATTACTGGGTCAAGCGTAACTTATGCTGGTGGTGGGGGTGGAGGTACTTATTACTCTGGTGGCCCATATACTCCGGGTACTGGTGGCGCTGGCGGGGGTGGAAATGCTGGAGCGTATAGCACATCTTCTCCAGTAGGAAATACTGGTGGAAATGGAACTGCAAATCTTGGCGGAGGCGGCGGTGCGGCTATGCGCGGAAGCGATAATGCTTTTGACTATAAAGCTGGTGGCGCAGGCGGTAGTGGTGTAGTCATCATTTCATCCCCTGTAGCGGCGGCATCAACCACAGGATCACCTACAGTCACAACCAGCGGCGGCAACACCATCTACACATTTAACTCCTCCGGTTCAATCACATTCTGAGGCACAACATGGCACATTTTGCACAAGTAGAAAACGGCATCGTCACCCAAGTTATTGTGGCTGAACAAGATGTTATTGACTCTGGCTTGTTTGGTACAGGCTGGGTTCAGACTTCATACAACACACATGGTGGTCAGCACCCTGAAGGTCGTCCACTGCGTAAGAACTACGCTGGTGTAGGTTTTACCTATGATGCCCAACGTGATGCATTCATCCCTCCACAGCCATATGCTTCTTGGTTGCTAGATGAGCAGACTTGTCTGTGGAATGCCCCAACACCAATGCCAACAGACAACAAGCGTTACACATGGGATGAGCCAACAACATCATGGGTTGAGGTGATTAATGTCTAATCAGTACCCCGGCGGGATCATCACCAAGAACCCAGCGACTCCGACTGGGCCTTACGAAACAGGTGCGGCTCCCGGCATTTGGACTCTGACCCAACAAGCTGGTTATAAACAGCAAGGGGTATGGCCTATTGCGGGAAATGCTGTGCCTTATATTGAAGATATGTTCCAAACTTATCTTTATACGGGTAATGGCACTACAAACACAATAACCAATGGCATTGATTTGTCTACGAAAGGTGGCTTGGTTTGGATGAAAAGCCGTAGTAACGCTTTTTATCATGGTCTTTATGACACAGTAAGGGGTACTGGAACAGGTACATCTCTTTATTCAAATACAACTGAAGCACAAGGAACAAACTCTACAAACCAAAATTTAACTGCTTTTAACACTACTGGTTTTACGCTTGGTGCAACATCATCAACCAATGCAATTAACGGTAGTGGCGATTCACTTGTCTCATGGACATTCCGAGAGCAGCCTAAGTTTTTTGATGTTGTGACGTATACGGGGGATGGTGTTGCGGGTAGAACTGTTGCACATAATCTTGGTTCAACGCCGGGATGTATTATTGTCAAGAATACCAGTGCTTCTGGGGATTATTGGAATGTTTATCATAGAAGTCTTGGTGCAACTAAAGCCTTGTTCTTAAATGACACACAAGCCGCAGGAACATATGCTAATGTCTGGAACAACACAGAACCAACTTCTACAGTTTTTTCATTAGGCACATCTGGAGAAGTAAATAGAAATGGAAATTCGTTTGTCGCCTACCTATTCGCCCATGACGCAGGAGGCTTTGGCCTGACGGGTACAGACAATGTGATTAGCTGTGGGACTTGGACTGGTAACACAACGGTAAATCTTGGATATGAACCACAATGGGTGCTAATTAAAAGAACGGACTCTACTAGCAATTGGTTTCTTTTAGACGTAATGCGTGGTTGGACAGCAGGGGGTATTTTAAACTTTCTATTGCCAAATTCTTCAGCGGCTGAATCTACAGATGCACAGCCATATTTGACCCTAAACTCAACTGGTTTTGCCCCCGGTTCAGATACCTATTTTCAAACCGGAACATTTATCTACATAGCCATACGCCGTGGCCCGATGAAAGTGCCTACTACGGGTACGAGTGTGTTTGACCCAGAGGCGTACACTGGAAATAGCACGTCTGGGCGAGTGATTACAACAAGCAATCTTCCAGATTTAACAATTACAAAAGCCAGACCCTCTGGATCTTATTGGCCTGTGTGGTTTGACCGACTGCGAGGTGGCGCTCAGATTTCCAGCAACAACACAGACGCTGAAACGGCGCAAGCTAGCAACTATGCTGGTTACATTTCTGCCTATGGCAATTTAGGTTACACACTTACCAGCGGCAGTGGAGGACTTGGATCGTTAAACGATCCGCAAGCGTATATTGGCTATGCGTTTAGCCGAGCCCCGTCGTTTTTTGATGAGGTTTGCTATACAGGTACGGGAAGTACAAGGACTGTGACGCATAACTTAGGCGTTACACCTGAGTTAGTAATAACAAAATCTAGGTCGCAAGCATTGGGTTGGGTAGTTTGGACTACTAGTTTAACAAGCACAAACTATTGGATTCGTCTTGATGACACAATGGCTCAAACAAATTCACCAACTGGGTATGGCGGAACTTTTTCAGCTAGTAATTACACCATTGCTAACGCAGGCCCATACAATGCATTAAATAATACTGGGTCAACTTACGTTGCCTACCTCTTTGCAACTTGCGCTGGTGTTTCTAAGGTAGGTTCATACACAGGCAACGGTTCAACACAGACTATCAACTGTGGTTTTACGGGCGGAGCAAGGTTTGTACTTATCAAACGTACTGACTCAACTGGCGATTGGTACGTTTACGACACGGCCCGTGGCATGACGGTGTTGACAGACCCGTACTTGTGGTTAAACAGCGCAAACGCTGAAGTGGCTACGCTAGGCTCTGTGACCACCGTTGCTACGGGCTTTGCGCTTAACTCAACCATTTTGGCGGCTATCAACACAAACGCGGCAAGTTATATTTTTCTCGCAATCGCATAAGGAATCATCATGCAAATCAGAATCAGAGAAACAGGCGCAGTTGTATTTGACAGCGAGTTTCGCATCTACGCCCAAACACAGGGAGCCGTTTTTGGCACACCCTTGACCGAGGAGTTTATTAATCAGTACGGTGGCGACATTGTCTTTGAAGGCCCACAAGCTACAGGCGGCACGGTCTATCAGTACAGCCAACGCTCTGGCGTAGAGCAGCTTGAAGGTAAGTGGTACACCAAGTACATCCTTGGCCCAGTGTTCACAGACGGAGAAACAACAGCCGTTGAGCAGGAAACTGCCTACAAAGCAATGAAAGACGCAGAGCAGGCTAAATCTATACGCAACTCACGTACAGAAAAGCTCAAAGACAGCGACTGGACACAGATTGCCGACAGCACTGCTGATAAAGTGGCGTGGGCTACATACCGTCAAGCACTGCGCGACATCACGGCGCAAGCAGGTTTCCCTTGGACAATTGACTGGCCTGTCGTACCATAACCCCCATAAGGATAAATCATGAGCAGTACATATTCAAACAGCCTTCGGGTCGAGCTTATTGGCTCTGGCGACCAAGCCGGTACATGGGGAACCACTACCGACAACAACTTTGCCTATATTTTTGATTCGGCAATTGCGGGGATTAACACGGTAACGGTTACCTCAGTAAACCAAGCTCTGACGTATATAAACGGTCCAACGTCCACTGCGGCACTGAATCAGTCTATTTACGCCATTTTAAAATTTAACAGCGCGGCTGCGGCCTCTGCTATCTACGCCCCGCCTGTATCTAAGCAATACATCATATGGAACAACAGCAGTTTTACAATCACCATTTACAACTCAACCGTTATTGGTAACACAACTGCTGCCGGTGCTGGGATTGCTATTGCAGCTGGCGGTAAGGTCATGGTTTGGTCAGATGGGACAGACTTCTATGATGTCCAAGCCCAAAGCTTTACCGGTGTATTGCTTGGAGCCAACGGCGGTACAGGTGTAGCAAACACAGGCAAAACAATCACGCTTGGTGGCAACCTAGTAACCTCCGGCGCGTTTGCAACAACACTTACATCGACCGGCACAACAACAGTTACTTTACCCACTACGGGTACATTGGCTACATTGGCTGGCACAGAAACGCTAACCAATAAAACAATCAACGGGGCAAGTAACACAATTACCAATGTCAGTTTGGCATCGGGCGTGACAGGAACGCTTCCTGTTGCCAATGGTGGTACGGGAACCACTTCTCCTAGCATTGTTGCAGGATCAAATATCACAGTAAGCGGCACGTGGCCCAATCAAACCATAAACTCTACAGCTAGTGGTGGTGGCGGTACTGTTACTTCTGTTAGTGGTACAGGTTCAGCTAATGGGTTTTCTTTAAGCGGTACTGTAACTTCAACAGGTAATTTAACATTAAGCGGTTCACTTAGTAGTATTACCCAGAATGTAGGTATAACGGATGGAGTTGGAATATATACTGGAGGTGCAACTGGCTTTATATTTGGAAACAGTAGTCAAGGTTATCCCAACGCTGTTATTCCTCCAAGTCCCGCTACTTACACTCTTGGTCGAAGTGGGCAGACTTGGTCAACAATTTATATTCAAACCGCTGCGGTTGTTGGTTCTGATGAACGAGATAAAATTGTCCTTGGCCCAACTCTTGGATTAGAGTTTATTACTCGGTTAGAGCCGGTACAGTACAAATTAAAAGTTGGTGGGTATGATGTAAAAGTTATTCCAGATACTAACCCTCCAGAATTCGATAACACCCCAATTCCGGGACGTCGTATTCACTATGGAATGTTGGCCCAACAAGTTAAATCCGTTATTGACGAGTTACAACTTCCAGATTTTGGGGGTTGGGTTTCTAAAACCCCCGCAGACCCCGAAGCAGAGCAGGCATTACGGTACGAGGAATTTATTGCTCCTATGATTAAATCAATTCAAGAACTTAAAGCACTGGTTGACGCACAAGCAGCGCGTATCGCCATACTTGAGTCTAGATAAAACATGTGGATCCTCTCAGCATCCTCTTTGCCGCTAACGCTTGCGTTGCTGCTATCAAGCAGGGGTGTAAGCTTTACAAAGACGCTAAAACGTCTTTCATGGAGATCAAGAAGACTGTCGATGAGGTTGCATCAGATGTCAAAGCAGTCAGAGGATTCTGGGCAAAGCTCTTCGGAACAGCGCCCACCACAAGCTCCAAGCCTGTGGCGAAAAAGAAGGAAGCCTACGTTGCCGTTGACGAAACCCAAGTCATGGCAGACATTGTTGTCCAACTTTCGACGTTCTTTAAGTTGCAAGAACAACTTGCTGACCACATAAGGGAAGAGGAAGAGAAGAGCAGAACTGTCTACGACCCCGATGCTAACTTAATGGAAGCCGCCCTGAAGCGGGTGATGGCTCAAGACCAGATGGCGCTGTTGGAGACGGAGATCAGAGAGGCGATGGTGTACGGCGCTCCAAAAGAGATGGGGGCTTTGTATTCCAAAGTGTTTGATATGCGGGATGTCATCAAGATCGAGCAGGACAGGGCAAGGAAGAAACGGGATGATGAGTCATGGCAACGCAAAGAGGAGGAGCGGCTCCTAAAAGAAAGGCAGGCGTATCTGCTGGCGACTATCCTATTCCTCCTATATATGTGGTTGCTCCTCGGCCTCTTAAGCAGGATTGGGAAATAGTCATGGGTTGGATTGCCGCTTGTTTGCTTATAGTAGCGCTGTTACCTCTCCTTGGGATGTTGTATCTGGATGTGCTAGAAACAAAGCACGAAGCCAAGATTCAGATTGAAAAGATGGAAAAACTGCGTAGAGAAATTGAAAAGGAAAAACGAGATGATTCCAATAGTCGCATCCCTCCTAGGTAGCCTTGCCCAAAACGGCCTTACGCTGCTGTCGTCTGCTATCCAAGCCAAGGGCAAAGAGGTGGTTGAGAACACACTTGGCGTGAAAATCCCCGACAACCCAACCGCAGAAGATGTCAGTAATCTGCGCCAGCTTCAGTTTGAGCATGAGGAAAAGCTCCTTGAATTGGGTATTGAGAAAGCCAAGCTAGAGTTAGCTGAACTTGATCTATTGGCAAAAGCTGCACAAAACGATGCCGACAACATTACCGACCGCTGGGAATCGGACATGGCTTCTGACTCTTGGTTGTCTAAGAACATCCGACCCATGAGCTTGATTGCTATCTTTTCTGGCTATTTCCTGTTTGCCATGATGTCAGCTTTTGGGTACAACGCTAATGAGTCCTACGTCACTTTATTGGGTAACTGGGGAATGCTGATTATGGGTGCTTACTTTGGCGGCAGGACTGTTGAGAAACTTGCAGAAATGAGGAAGAAATGAGCCTTAACACTGAACAAGCTGCATTTTTGCTGGACATGTGTAAGCTAATCCAGTACGCTACAGACCAAGGGTTTGTGGTGACCGGCGGGGAACTGGCCCGTACACCCGAACAACAAGCCATTTATTTTAAGACGGGGCGTTCCAAGACCATGAATTCCATCCATCTAAAACGGTGCGCCATAGATTTGAATTTTTTCAAGGATGGAAAGATCATTTGGGATAAAGCAATCCTTGCTCCACTAGGTGCGTATTGGGAGTCCCTGTATCACAAGAACCGCTGGGGCGGCAACTTTAAGTCTTTGGTGGATTGCCCTCATTTTGAGCGTAATGTAGGTTAAAGATGCCCTTACAAAAATTGCAATTCAGACCCGGTGTAAACAGAGAAAGCACCACGTATGCCAATGAGGGCGGGTATTACGCATCCAACAAAATTCGGTTTCGTTCTGGTCAACCAGAAAAAATTGGCGGTTGGGCAGCTGATATTGGAACAAATAATTCTGCCTTAAAACCAACTACGGGAAAGATTTGGGGTGTCTGTCGTGCGTTGTGGAACTGGCTTAACCTGTCAGGTTACAACTTGTTGGCTCTTGGTACAAATTTAAAATATTACATTCAAAACGGTACAAACGGTCCATACTTTGACGTAACGCCAATACGTACAACCACTTCAGCAGGGGAAGTTACCTTTGCCGCCTCTACTGGCTCAACAACAATTACCGTTACCGACGCAGGTCATGGCGCGCAAACTGGCGACTTTGTAACTTTTAGCGGCGCTATTGCTCTAAGCACTCAAACATATACAGCAAATGCGGGTACAGATAAAATTACTTTTACCACAGCGCTTGCAAATGGGACAACACTACAGTTATTTACAACAAGTGCAGCGCCAGCGGGTCTGGCAACCGGCACTACCTATTACGTTGTTAACAGCGATACGCCAACAGCCTCTTGTAAGCTTTCACTAACCTCTGGCGGCGTTGCAATTGACATAACTGGAACGGGTACAGGCACTCAAACTTTTGCGCTTACGACAGGGATAACAGCCACCATACTTAACGCTGAGTTTCAAATTACATATCTATCAAGCAATACATACTCTATAACATCTCTAGTTGCAGCTACTGCAAACGACTCAGGCAATGGCGGAGCGTCCGTAATTGGCACTTATCAGATCACAACAGGTAACGCAACTTTTACTCAGAACGTAGGTTGGGGCGCTGGTACTTGGGGCGGTATTGTTGTGGGTACAGCTACCACTGCGGTATCGGGCGGCACGCTGTCAAACTCCAATACTACGGTAACCGTAACTTCAACAACTGGGTTTTCTACGCCAACTGGCACTCTGTTGATTGACCAAGAGACAATTACCTACACTGGTACAACAGGCACAACATTTACAGGGTGTACTCGCGGAGTCAACGGCGCGGGTTCCGGCGCGGCTGCTACTCATACAAACGGTACAGCAGTTGTTCAGTCAACCACATTTACTGGTTGGGGCGCTGCGGCTCCTGCTGGTCAAGGTATTGGTCAACAGCTTCGTACATGGAGCCAGTCAAACTTTGGCGAGGACTTAATCTTTAACCCCCGTGGCGGTGCGCTGTATTACTGGGCAGTTAATTCTACTAACCCAACGATTTTTGATAGGGGTACTATCCTCACTACCGGCGATACTCCAGATATTTGTAACTTTGTCATGGTGTCGGATGCCTCACGTTTTGTTATCTGCTTTGGTGTAAACGACTATGGCTCCGCCGTACAAAACCCTATGTTGGTGCGCTGGTCAGACCAAGAAGACTTTACGCAGTGGACACCATCTATTACTAACCAAGCAGGCAGCTACACACTTAGTCACGGCTCACAAATTGTCACCGCTATACAAACTCGCCAAGAAATCTTGGTGTTGACTGACTCTGCCGTTTACTCCATGCAGTACCTTGGCCCACCGTATGTATGGGGATTCCAAATTCTTGGCGACAACATATCTATTGTTGGGCCAAATGGAGCAGCAACCGCTAACAACATAACATACTGGATGGGTACAGACAAGTTCTATATGTACTCTGGTCGCGTTCAAACGCTTCCATGTACTTTGCGTGAGTATGTTTACAACGACATAAACTTAAACCAATCCTTTCAGTTTATGGCTGGTACTAACGAGGGCTACAGCGAAGTATGGTGGCAGTATTGCTCTGCCACCTCCGACGTAATTGACCGATATGTTATATACAACCACCTGGATAACGTCTGGTACTATGGCGACTGGGCTAATTACACCGGCACGGCCTACCAAGGGCGCACTGCATGGTTGGATAGCGCTTTACGTGCAAATCCAATGGCAGTTACATACGGCGTAGCTGGCGGCAGTACAAACGCACTACTTGTGTACCATGAAAATGGGGTAGACGACGGTACAGTCAATCCATCGAATCCTATTGTGGCGCAGGTAACCTCATCTGATTTTGACATTGGGGACGGGCACAACTTTGGTTTTGTGTGGAGGTTAATTCCTGACTTGACCTTTGACGGATCAGAAGTAAATCAACCAGTAGCCATGTTCACGGTGCTTCCCCGTACCAACCCCGGTGCGCCATATGGTGACTCAAACAACCCAGATGTTGTGAGTGCGCAGAACTATCAAAACACCAGAACCTATGCCGTCCAAGAGTTTACCCAACAGGTGTATGTCAGAATTCGCGGTCGTCAGATGGCGTTTAAGGTAAGTTCAGATGAGATTGGCGTTCAGTGGCAGTTGGGCGTACCACGGATTGACATTAAACCTGATGGTAGGAGATAAGCGTGGGTTTAAAAAACGTAGTCCAGCCACGCTTACCAGCAGCCCCAAATGAGTATGACCGGCAATACATGGAGCAGCTCATTAGCATTCTGCGCTTGTATTTTGCACAGCTTGACAACGCTTCTCCCGCCGTGTTTGCCTCTCAGAACGTAGGTACTACCGACGTTGTTACTGCACTGACTTGTGCACAACCCAACTTCAACACTCCGGGCCTGTTTGTGGTTAGCCTGCCAACCCAAGCCGATCTTGCCAACCTTCGCGCAGGCGACATCTACTACGACACCACTGCCGCCAATGTTTTGAAGATCAAAGTGTAGTTGTCCAGAAACACTCAACATGATACGATCAACCACCCCTATATAAAGAGGCAAAAATGAGCCTACAGCTTGCAGCCCAACACCTTTCCCATCAAGGCCGTGGTGGCGATTCCACGCTTGTACACATGTCGCCCCGTGAGGTCAAAAGCCTCAATGATTTGGCAATGGCGCATGGTGGTCAACTGTCTATTAACCCACAGACGGGATTACCCGAAGCTGGCTTTCTTTCATCCATTTTGCCTATGGTGGCTGGTGCTGCCTTGATGGCGGCTGGTGTTCCCGCTGGTTACGCTGCTCTTGGTGTTGGTGCGGGTACAGCACTTATGACCGGCAGTTTGCAAAAAGGTTTGATGGCTGGCTTGGGCGCTTATGGTGGCGCTAACTTAGGTGAAGGTTTGTTAGCTAGTGGTACTGATGCCGCAGTAGCATCAGCCCCAGAAGTTGCCGCAGCGCAAGCAAATGCTGCAACTCAAATGCAAAATTTCTACGACCCAGCAGCCCAAGCATTCAAGCCCGGTGGTTTAGAAGCCGTCCAAAAGGCATCTATGGACGCTTCAGCCGCTCAAACTGCCGCACGAACTGCCGCTGCTCCAGAATTTATGGACAAAATTCAAGCAATGGGCAAAGGCATTAGCTCCCTTGGTCAAGAAGGCGGATTTAGCAACCTATACCAAAACCTTGGCGGCTCGCCTATGAGCCTGTTGAAATCTGTAGGCTCTGCCGCTGCACCAGCTATTGGCGAGGCTATGACGCCTAAACAACAAGAAGCACAAAAAGGTGATGCGGATATGGGCCAGCGCTACGGGTTCTCTATGAATCCAACGCAACAAACGCAGGGCGGACAAAACCCACCCGGAACGCCCCAGACCACCACGCCGTTCCCAGCTTCCCAATTTGATTCTAGTGAGAAGCGTTACTTTACACCTTCATACACAAAGCTCACACCTGAGCAAGCCAAATTAATGTATGGGTACGCCGAGGGTGGTGTAGCGCAAGCTAATACACCACAGCCTGCCGAGCAGCCATCCCCCATGCCTCAAGAAACTCCTGCAATGCAGATGTTTAAACAGATGCAAGCGCAGCGTGCGGCTCAACCGCCAGCGCCACAAATTGATACAACCGCTCAATACGCAGACTATTTGAAGCAAACGCGAGGTGAACCAAACCAGCTAAAAGCACCCACTGCGCCAACAACGACGGACTCTAGCTCTGAACTTATATATGACCCAATTAAACAAACATACAATAAAAATCCAAATTTTGTAGATGCCGCAGCGGTAGCGGCAAGTGACGACCCTTTGAGTCCTGAGAACCTAGCAGGTAATTTTGCTGCAAATCACCCGGGTGTACCTTATTCACAGGTAGATCCTAAAACAGGAATATGGACGAAGTACGACAGATACGGAAACAAAATGAATGCCGACGGCGGCTTAATGGCTGCTTACGCAAGCGGCGGTATGTCTAACCTTGGCGACTACTCAGACGGCGGCAGACTGCTCCGTGGCCCCGGCGATGGCGTGTCTGATTCCATCCCTGCAATGATTGGCAAGAAGCAACCTGCACGTTTAGCCGACGGTGAGTTTGTTGTACCTGCACGTATTGTTTCTGAGTTGGGTAATGGTTCAACTGAAGCTGGCGCACGTAAGCTGTACGCAATGATGGACAGGATTCAATCTGCCCGTGGCAAGACTGTCGGCAAGGGCAAGGTGGCAAAGAACAGCCGTGCTGATAGATTATTACCAGCATGAGAGAGATTGGCAAACTAGAGTGGTTTGGGGGAAATCAAGACGCCCTCAATATGTATCGCGGTATTGTTGCGATAGGTCACACTTGGGATGACATAGTTGATAAAGACAAAGTGCTTACTGAAAAACAAATAAATGAGGCGTTTTTAACTTGCCTTGTTTACTTCCCCGCCAATCCTTTTTACCGCCATATTCAAGAACAGATTCTTCCAATGTGGTTGACTGTTGTATCTGGGTACGCTGCTGCAAATCATTTTGAACGCGAAAAAGATCCACATGGGATTGAAATTTCCCACTCTCTTCGCTACGCTGTAGGGAACATAATTGCATACGCAATTCACGTATGTGTTGGCCCAGAAGAAGCGGCAAAGCAAATTCCAGATATGTGGAAGTCAGTTTTTTATGAGCGGTTTGATGAATACCGCAAGGAGCATTTAGATGTTGATCCCAAATAAACACAACGGTTATTTCGGTGGCGTACGCCGTCTATGTATGCCTGATGATGGCGGCGATGGCGGTGGCGGCGGTGGTAGCAGTAATACAACCTCAACATCAACTCAAACTACTGAGTTGCCTGAGTGGGCGCGTGGGTACGCTAAAAATGTGCTTGCTAAAGGCGCGGCTCTTACCGACATCAATCAAAATCCATATCAAACATATGGTGCAAACCGCATTGCTGGGTTCAGCCCGATGCAACAGCGAGCTCAACAAGGCGCTGCCAACATGCAGACTTCTGGACAACTAGGAACCGCCACGGACTTAGCCAGTGCCGCAGGTATGGGCGCTTTAGGCACTAATTATCAAGCCGGACAATTTAGCAATCAATTTACACCCCCCACACAATTTTCTGCGTCAACTATTAAAGCCCCCGGCCTGAAAAATTACCAAATGACAGGGCCAGCAAATGTGATGTCTGAAAAGTTTGGACAACAAGCTGCTACCGATTACATGTCACCCTACATGCAAAGCGTGGTGGGTATTCAACAGCGCGAAGCTCAACGTCAAGCGGATATAGCAGGAACACAACGTAACGCTCAAGCTACACAAGCAGGCGCTTTTGGCGGATCTCGTCAGGCTATTATGGACGCCGAAGCAGCACGTAATTTAGCAACTCAAAAGGGCGACATTCAGGCTCAAGGTTTGCAAAGCGCTTATGGGCAAGCTCAACAACAGTTTAATGCTGACCAAGCACAGCGTATGCAAGCTGCCCTTGCTAATCAAGGTATGGGGTACAACGTAGGCTCTCAGAACTTACAAGCCAAGCTTGGTGTGCAGCAATTTGGTGCGGGACAAAATCTTCAGGCTCAACAGGCAAATGAGCAATCTCGTCAATTTGGCGCGGGTCAAGGTCTTCAGGCGGCTAGTCTCGGCGCTCAATACGGTCAATCGGCACAACAACTTGGTGAGCAATCTCGTCAATACGGCGCTGGTTTGGGTATGCAAGGCTTACAGACCGGCTTACAAGCCGCCGGTCAGCTTGGTCAGTTAGGCGGTCAGCAGTTCCAGCAAGGCATGGACATCAATAAGTTGCAAAGCGCATACGGCGGTCAACAGCAACAACAAACCCAGCGTTATTTGGATCAGGATTATCAAGATTTCCAGAACCAGCAGAACTATCCGTATAAACAGTTGGGCTTTATGTCCGACTTGGTTAATAAGATGCCGCTGGGACAACAGTCATCAAAAAGCATGTATGAGCCTCCCGGCAGCATGTTAGGTCAGGCTGCTGGTTTGGGTATGGGTGCGTTAGGATTTTCATCGCTTTATAACTCTGCTACAAGAGGAGCAGATGGCGGCATGGTGCATGATTACGCAGGCGGCGGGGTAACAAGCCAAGCCAACAAAGACAGCATTATTGAAAATATGTATAGCATGGAGGGCCTGCAAAAAGCTAAAGAAGCCGCACTTGCCCGCCGTGATATTGATACGGTAAATGCAATTGACGAACGTATCGCTCAACTAAACGCAATACAGGCGCAGTCAGCTTCTATTAATCGTGGTCTAGGCAATGCATTTAACCAAATCCCCGAAGAACGCCAAGAAGAAATGATGGCTGGTGGCGGTATTGTTGCGTTTGCTGATGAAGGCGCAGTTGATCTTGAAAAAATTCAACGAGAAAAAGACAGAGCGGCTTTAGGTCAAGCCTATGAAGACTTTAAAAAGGGTGCAAGAAAAACAGGCGCGGCAGCTATGGACATGGGTACGTTACCGTTTCGCGCTATTGCAGGGATAGGTGAAAGCGTAATTACTAGACCATTACGTGCTTTGGGAGTGGATATTCCGTATTTGCCTGAATCATATTACGGCGGTGATTACGCTAGTATGACTCCATACTTTGACAAATTACGTAAAGAAGAAGGCTACACCACAGGTTTAATGGACCCATTTAATTCGTCTGAAAAAAAATCTAGCATAACTAACAAGCCTCAGCCAAAAGGTGCTGGCGCACGGTCTACCCCTTCTTTTATTGCGAAAGACGCGCCAGAAGAAAAACCTGCGTCAAAACAAAAAAAACTTAGTCCTGCCATAAATAAAGCCGTTACAGAAATGGCTGAAAAACAGGGCGTACCTAAAGATGAATTCATGGACGCATTTAATCAAATGCGCGACAAATTACAAGCCGAAAGTAAAGAGGACCTCAAGGGGTTGCAAGATCTAATAGACAAACAATCAGGTAAATCCAAAGAAATTAAAGATCAAGCGCTTGGTAAAGCGTTGGCTGAATTTGGTTTTAATATGGCAGCTCAAGCTTCTAAAAGGGGTAGAGAAGGATATGGTCAGGGATTTGCTGGTCTATTAGGAAGTGCTTCCGCTGCTAGTCCCATACTTGCCGCATCTGCTGCCGAAAGCCAAAAACTTGCCGCTGCCGCTGATGAGAATGATATGAAACTGCAAATGGAACTGCGTAAATTCAATATTGCCACACGTAAGAACGATTCTGCAACTGCAATGCAGCACGCCACAAATATGCGTCAGTTGCAGCAAAGCCAAGAAACAATTCAGTTACAACAAGCTCAACTTGCTGAAACTATCCGTAACCATAAGATAACTGAAGGTTTGACTGGTGCGCGTATCAATGCTTCTGGTAACGCGTATAGCACCGCAATTATGAGAACAAAGAGTAATATAGCGATCAACGCCCAAAAGCAAGCCGCAAAAGATTGGGCTGATCCGTTCAAAGGACGGGAGTTGAAACAACAATACCCATCGCAGAAAGCGTATGCAGGGTCGTTGTACAACGATATGTGGTCGCAAGCGATGCCTCAATTGGAATTGATTGGCACTAAGTCAGCCGAGGAGTAAACGTGGCTCGATATGAGTTTAAAGCCCCTGACGGCAAAACATATTTGTTTAAAGGCCCGACGGGCCTGACTCAGAGCGATGTGGATTTGTTTGGTAAAAATTATTTTAAGGTTGAAGAACCACAAGTAATGCCTGCCCCAGTGGAAAAGAAACCGGAAACTGGCTTCATTCCATCCGTCAAACGTGGCGCAGCGCAAACCGGTATGCTGCTTGGGGATATCCTGCCTGCTATGGCTGGCAAATTAGTTGGCGCAGATGAGTACGCCGCGAAGCAGATGCAAGAAGCTGCGAAGACCCAAGAAGAAATAGCAAAGAAATATCCTGCTGAAATAGCATCGTACACCGACATTAAAGGTATTGGCGATGCGCTGGTGTATGCCAAAGAAGCAATTGGCGAAGCTCTGCCCTCCCTCATACCAAGTTTATTTACTGGCGGTACGGCGTCTATCTTAGGGCGCGGTGCAGTAGCGGCGGCGCAGTCTGCTGCTGAAAAAGCGGTCATGACCCAAGCTGCCAGGGGTTTAGTTGGCGAAGAATTAAAACAAGCTGCGACAAAAGCGGGGGTTCAAGCTGCACGGCAGACCGCACTTAAGTACGAAGCAGGTGGCGCGTTGGCTGGCTCTGCGGCGCAGAACATACCTGATGTTTATCAAAACATTTATGAAGCCACAGGCAAGCAAGACCTCGGTACGGCAATTGCGTTTGGTAGCTTTAACGCTGTGCTGGATGCAGTCACTCCTATTGCATTGCTACGCAAAGCCAAGCTGTCTGGGATTGGTCCTGAAGAATTAGGCGCGGCTTGGTACAAACGTGCGGGCAAGGGTGTAGCCAAAGGCTTTGTAACTGAAGGTGGTACTGAAGCGTTGCAAGAAGTATCAAGCGCAGCTGCTGAGAGTTTTGTTGACAAAAACCGAGAGTTCTTCACGCCGCAGAATTTTGAACGGTTTATCAACGCTGGATTGAAGGGCGGTCTTGGCGGTGCTGGTATTACTGGCGCTGCAGACGTAGTGCTTGGCAAAGGGCCTGAAGCCGAAGCAGAGAAGATTAAAACCAAGGGATTGGCGGATGTTGAAGTGCCTGTGGGTGCTGACTTAGGGGCAGAACCAGAACTTGCACCTGCTACAACGCAGCGTACTGTGTCCGGTTTTGAAATCTCTCCTGAAGGTGAAGCCGTTGTCCAGGCTCCTACTGGTGCGCCAGCTACAGAAGTTGATTTGCTTATACAAGACTTTAATAGACGAGCTGAAGAGATTAAGGTGCTTGAAGCAAAGAAGCAAAATGGCGCTATTACTCAAAGTGAACAGGGTTTATTAAGTGGTAAAAGAAATAAGCAAAGACGTATCAAAACCCAAATTGAGACTCTACAAGCAACTCAAAAAGGAGCGCCAGATGTTGGACCAATTGACACCACAGCAGGTGGAACAAGCGTTCCAGTGGCTGGACAGCCCAATCCAGTCGTACCCACCGAAGGACTTGCAAAACCTGACGGACTTGGAGTGGTTCCTCCTAGACAGGATGTTGTGCAACCTGTTGCAGGAGAAGGAGAACAGCAAGCTTCAGTAGAGAAAAGAATTAAATTTCTTGAAAACGAACTTGTTGATTGGTCACTTGTTGGTAAACGTCCCGAAGACGATCCTAGAGTACAAGCTATAGCGGATGAATTAGCCGCGCTTAAAAGTAAGCAAGTAGCTCAACCAAATTTGGTAGAAGAATCCGAAGACGTACCTGATTTTGTTGTTAGCTACGATCCGGCGACTACGCAAAAAGAAATTGATGAAATAAGTGCGACGCTTAAAGACCCAACACTTGGTATAAGACAACGTGAAGCATTAGAAGAGCGCCTTGATGAATTGTTGGGTAGACAAACAACTGAAGAAGCGCCTGTAGAAGAAGCACCCGTAGAAGAAGAAATACCTACAGAAACGCAAAAAGCACCAGCAATAGAGGTAGCCCCCGAACAACGGGAAATGTATGACGAGACTCGGGAGTACCACAATGGTATTGAGCCTGACACCCGTCTACACCTGCCTGAGTTTGATGCGTTAGCGCCCAAACAACAACAAGTTTACTTTGAAGCACTTACCGATAACAGTCAAGCTGCGCACGATGTTGCGGCTGAAAGATTGTCTGGTTACTTAGCTGAAACGCAGAACATCCAACCTGAAGGTGTACCTAAGACTAAACCACTGCCTAAGTTTGTTGAAGATCAGCTTGACAAGAACAACGCCACAGCTTTCCTAAACTACCTACGTACTTCTGCACAAGACCCCGTACATAGAGCAATTGCACAAGCGCTTTACAAACTAAAGCTCGACACAAAAGTTGAAATTGTGCAAGGTTTGCCAAACAACCGTCCCGCTGAGTACGACCCCAAGACCGATACGGTCCGGGTGACCAAAGAGGGACAGACAGAGACTGTCTTACTACATGAGTTTGCGCACGCGGGGACCATACGCGTGTTAAACAATTTTGAAGAAAGCACGGGTAGGTTGTCTCAAAAACAAGAAGACGGCGCAGTGCATCTTGATTACTTGATGGGTAAAACACAGCCATTGTTAGGGCAAAAGTACCCCGCTGCGTATAAGAACGTATACGAGTTTGTAGCCTATGCCGTGACTGACCGCGCATTTCAAAAAGAATTGCAACGTATTCAAATCCCAGCTAGTGATTCACTGTGGGGTCAGGTCAAAGACGCATTGTCTAATTTTGTAAAAGCTGTTGCCCAAGTACTTGGCATTCCAGATACTGTTGAAGCACGCAATGCGCTTATTGAAACCTTTGGCGCATTTGAATACGTTATGTCTGCTCCAAAGGGCGGCATTCAAATGGCTCCCCTGCCTACTGAAACAAAACAGGCAGAGACATATGACGAGTCAACACTGTCAGATGAACAACTTGCAGCACAAGCTGAGTCTGAAGTTCAGCTAAAAGAACATACCGCTAAGTCATTCTTGCGTAATTTGTTTACCAAAAAGGGCGGTCATTGGGCAGCTACTATGTTTCAAAACGAACGCTACCCATTAAAGGTAGCGGAAGACCGTGCAAGGTTGTTTGGTTTACTTAAACGTATTGGGCCTGATCTAAACAATGTATATGGGCAGATCACACGTTCTGCTGGTATGGCTGTTAATCTGTATGACGAGTATTTACGCAACGCAACTGAAGAAACCCATGCAGCCGTAGAAGCATACGCAAAGAAATCTGGATTGACCATCAATGAAGCATTAGGTCGTCTTCACATTATTTTGGAAGCGCGGCATGAGCCTGAGCGCCGTCGGGTCAAGTACATAAAAACTAAGCCGCTTGAGAACGATAGCAAACGTATAAAGTTTGAAGGTAAAGAATACTCTGCTGAAGGCTTTAGAGAAGCGGTGATGCGCGATTTAGCGCAACCATCTTATGAAGTCACGTCAGACATGACGCAAGAACAGATCAACGCGTTGGATGAAAAGCGCAAAGAACGTGCGCTTGACCTACGTGCCATGCTGGATAAGGTTGTTGACGATAATACATTTAACGCAAAGCAGATAAACGGTAAGCCAACTACGCTTGAAATGTTTAACCAAAACAATGCAATGTACAACGTCATTGCGAACCGTACACCGCGCCAAATTGCTGCAATCCTTAAAGAGCGCGTAACACCTCAGACAGAAAAAGAAGTTGAGGCAGTTGTAGAAGCCCTACGTAAAGTTAATAAACAGACGCAGACGTTGAACAAGATGGCAAACTACCATTCACAACCTGCGTCAAACGTGATTGACTTCTATGGTTTCCAGAATTATGTGCCGTTTAAAGGGCGTCCGGGCTTTAGGCAGATTGACGAAGAGTTCAACATTGACTCACGCCGTATTGGTGGCGACTTGCAAGAAGGCCAGAATCCTTTTGGTGGGCGAGAGTCAGAATCTGAAAACCCATTACTCCAATCCCTTGCGGATGGCGCGTCTGCTGCTATGCGTGCAGGGCGTAAGGACTTGACTTTGGCAATCAAAAATGCTGTCCTTGCTAAGTTGCTCATAGGTAGGGTAAAAGACAAGATCAAATTTGAAGATCGCTTTTTAGGTAATCTTGATAAAAAAGATATTGGTGGGGATAACAAAATATTCCATTACAACGCCGATGGAACAATTGACGTCATTGAACTCAATGATCCTAAACAACGCGAAGCCATTCGCCGTTCATACAGAACAACGCAACCGTTGATTGATATTGCTAACTCCATTACAAGTGGTGTTGGGCAGATGCACACACGGTATAACCCAGCGTTTGCGCCAATGAACTTTGTGCGCGACGCATTGACTAACGCCTTTACGCTTGGCGCTGAACTTGGACCAGCTAAAGCAGGGCAGTTGTTGACTGCTGTTGCATCAGATGTAGCTGGTGGTGGTATGGCTAAGTCCGTACGGTTCTCAAACTTGTATGCAAATGGTAATTTTGACAAGATAAAAGAGCTTGCCGCCAAAGATCAATACTACGCTGACTTGCTTGACTATATACAGTTAGGTGGCAAGGTGTCATACCTGCAAGGTCTTGCTGCCAAGGGTGCGCTTGATGGTCTGATGAAAGAGATTGGGCGCAGTGGTATCTTGCGTAAGAAAGACCAAGTAGACAAGTTCATTGATATCTATAACGACATGTTTGAATTGTCTAGTCGCGCTGCTACGTATCGTATGTTGAAGGATCAGTTCTTTGCCGAGAACAAGTCAAGTGGCAAATTCAAGAACGATGCTGATGCGTTGGCTGACGCTAAGTCTCAGGCAGTTGAATACGCCAAGAACCTAGCCAACTTTGAACAGGTGGGTCGTTGGGGTAAGGGTGCTGGCGCATTGTTTATGTTCTTCCGTCCAGCTGCCACAGGCGCAGTCAGGGCTATTGAAGCGTTAGCTCCAGCTTTTCGTTTACTACCCCCGGGTATAGGTGGTTTTAATGAGGCGGCTTTTAGAGAAGAAGCTGTAGCACAAGGGCGTACTCCAGAACAGATTGACAAAGCTGTTAAGCAAATGATGCAAGAGGCGAAGAACTCTGCGGCTATGGCTACAGGTCTAATTGGTACAGGCGTAGCCATGTATTACATGGCACTGATGATGGCGGAAGATGACGATCAAGGTCGTAACAAGGTTGTTACAGATGACATGGCCCGTTGGACTCGCTATGCGCGATTCCACATACCCGGCACAGACATAATTATTCAAATTCCTTGGGGCTACGGTCTTGGCGCATTTGCATCTGCTGGTGCGCAGATAGCGTCTATAGCGTCTGGCAAGACGTCTTTACTTGATGCGTTTGGTAACATTTTGGTTACTGGGGCTGACTCATTTATGCCACTGCCAATATCGCGTATCAGCCCAATAGACAACTTCCCAGCGTTTGCAATGGATTCAGTAACACCATCTGCGTTCCGTCCGTTCTTTGAATATGTAATGAACTTAGACGGTCTGGGGCGTCAAATATATAACAATCGTCAATCACGGTTTGGCGATGCTTATACAGGTGGCGACAACATCCCAGAGATATACAAGAAAGCCGCTAGAGAATTGTTTGATGCAACAAATGGCGCGGTGGACTGGAGTCCAAACACAATGTACTTCTTTGCCAGCAATTATTTTGACGGTATGGCAAAGATGGCTTCAAGCGCAACAAACGTAGGTTTGACTGTGGCTGGGGCAAAAGAATTCGATCCAAAGAATGATATAGCATTCCTTAGTAGCTTTATTGGATCTAAATCAAACATTGATGCCCGTGAATTTAGTAGCATTGAGAAACAAGTCAAGGGGATGGAGCAGCGCATCAATTCACTTAAAGACCGCCCAGAACAATTGGAAAAATTCATGGAGGCCAACCCCACTGCCTATCCTGCGGTGCAGTTCTATAACATGCAAGTTAATGGAACGCTGCGCGAAATACGTGCTGCTGCTAACCAAGTTCGTGCAAACAAAGATTTAACCATCATGGAACGCAAGGAGCAGCTCAAGGAGCTAAATGACATGTCTAACTTGGTTAAACATAGGTTGGTTGAAGCATTTGATATGCTCGACGTCAAGCCCTAAGACACGCGCCAAACACGTATACCAAGAACACCGTCTTCAGTGATGGTATGTATTTTTACCTTCACTTCGCTTTTCTTTGCCGCATTATCAGCCGCATACGTCAAGTATGCAGGCTTCATAGTCGGTATAAAGAAGCTATCCCCCACCAGCATGGCTGGATAGGGGAACAACCATACTGGCTCGTCGTAAGGCTTACTCGCTGACGACAGCTTCTTCATTTAGCGGGAAGAGATGAGTCATGTCCATTTCAATTTCGTAAGCTTGAATGTTTGTTGTGCCAAACGCATCCTTCCAGCCAGACGCCATCTGCTTACGTATCTTGCCCTTGAGAGTGCCGCGTCGTGTCAAGTTGGATTCAAACTCCCTCACCCCTAGCTTAATATCTTTAAGATATGTCTTCATGGCAGATGTAGAGATATAGATTTTTCCCTCATCAACTTCGGCGCGGATGTATAGCGCCTGTTTTGGCTCGGTGGACGTACGCCCATCTTTTATGACCAATGCAGACTGAATGTATTTATTGATAAAGTCACCAAGGATGTCTTCGTAGGCGCTGGTCTTGTCCTTAGACTTTCCGTTGATTGTGTCCATGATGCCTTGACCAACCACACCAATGATGCGGTCTAGGTCAAAGTTAAACAACCCAAGGCGGTTACCGTCTTCCCCTGCCACTCTCGTTACTGCCAATACGTTGGCAATGAAGCGGTACTCAGCGTTGTCTGTATAGGCACGGCTGTAGTCAAGGTACTCGTTACGAATACGCTTTTTAACTTCAGTCAATTTTTGTTCGTACAAGTCTTTAATGTAGACTGGGCCAGCAAACCCGTAGTTGAACTTCAATGGTTCAAACATTAGTAGACCCCGCGCCATGTTCAACTCATATCCTGGTTCTGACGGGCGTGGAACCTCTGGTTCAATAATTCGTACATCCTCTGGGTTAGTGTTTGCTTTGTATAGCGCAATAATGTCTTTGAGTGGCGTATTTGTTGTGATGACTGCCAACAAGTTTGTAACAAACGACATTTCACGTTCTTGATTTACCGAAGCCTGAAGCCGTAGCTTGGGCGCACCAGATGAGACGTTGTACGCCACATGCGAAACAACCTTGCCGTCCGTGTTCGACTGCTCGTCCATACCAAACAAAATGTTTTTGCAGGTAATCATCCTTTGCATAAGAGCGTTCTGCGTTGCATCAAAGACCGCCAAGTTCTCGCAGTTACCCCAAATACTCAATGCGCCATTTAACGCACCAGTCTTGCCGTTACCAGCCTCACCAAACAAAGAATAGATAGCACCGTTGACATTGGTAAACTGCATCAACGGGGAAGCCAAACCGCACAGCACGGCGAAAGCATGGTACTCATAACCGTGGTCATTGAACATTTGAATAGCTTTCTTCCACTCGTCAAATGTGCCTTTCTCTTCAATATTTTTTACAACATTCTTTGCCATCGGGGAAGGTGGGCAGTAGCGTTCTTCACCATCTGCCATGTACTCCGTTGTCCCTAGTACAAACGACTCATTGTTTTCTGTCCATCCTTGTTGCATTCTCATAATACTTGCCCTTTGTGTTTGCATTAAAAAGTCCATCCACTTTGTGATGTAGCTGGACACCATCGGGGCATGGCGTTGGTCAAAGTTGATGCCTTGAAATAAAAGCGCAGACTTCAACCTATCCACTGCCCCAACATCTTTGAGTGGGAGTAAAAATTCACGGGTTGGGTCTATTGGTAGCACCGCCCGCATTACCAAGCATTCCCCATCGTGTGGACTAAATACCCTTTGTGTTGGGAAGAAGTCCACAGCAGAAATCATTTCTGGGGGGTCTTGGACCATTCCTTTTTTTGTTGCTCTGGGAGATGGTTGGAAATAGATTCCTCCATTGACCCCCCTAGAGAAGGGGTAGAGGGCGTCGGGGAAGAAAGGAATTTTTTCGGTATTCGCTTCGACCCGAATTGATTTCTGCGTATCTGTTTGTTGTTCATCAGGCTCTCTGTCAGTGGGCTGTTGTGCGGTTCTAAGGATTTTGCCAAGCTCGATAGGCCCACGTTTTCCAAACTTTCCGGCGTAGGCGCATCCCTTGCATCCTCCTGCATTGGTTTTCTCAAAGGCGTCGCAACTGAATGACCAATCGACTTCAAGGGATTGGGCTGATTTTCGTTCAGTCTCTTCCCAAGAATATTTTGGGTGGTCTTCGGACATGATATGTATGGCAGTACTGCCATCATGACACCGAGTGGCGACAGATATTCCAGCGTACCAGATCGGCTCTGGACAACTAGCGGCGTTTTCAAGGATGTATTTAATTTGTCCACAACCATTCCCTTCTAGACTAATTTGCGCAATGCGCATGAAGTCATATTCAAAATTGTCTTTACGTTTTTCGTAGATAGCTTTGGTGTCAGGGTCAAGCCCTTTTTCAACCTTCTTCAGATCAAACGGCAATACAACTGCACCAAATCGTTCAGTCCAATATTCAAACGAAGTTGGTTCAGTATCCTGAATTACTTCAACAGGTAGTGGCTCGCCCTTTAGATTACGAGACCCGGGCACTCTAAGAACACGGGCTAAATCTGCTGTGACTGTCTCATCAATTTGCAGGCCATTGTCAAGACAGAATGCCTTAAACTTTTCAGCATATGGCTTCCAATCCTCGGCAGATACTTCATCATCAAAAGGCCAGTATGCGTGTATACCGCGCCCAGAGTTAACAATAATTGGTGTAGGTAAGTCAGTGTTGTCTACAAACTTTTGTAGCGCAATTAACCCATCTTCCCATTCGGCGTAAGGCTTCCCCTCGCCGCAGTCTAAGTCAACGAAAAAAGCGCGCATGAAAATACAACCTGCCGCCTTACGTTCGTAACCCTCAAATGTCCCCAGTGCAAAGAATGTGTTGTAGTTGTCTTTGTCAAAAGCTACCATCTGCTCAATGGCGCTATCAATGTCATCAACAAACCGTGGCTTTACGCTCTTATCTTTGATACCTACTACACAAATGTTGCCCTGCGTTGGCAATACTTTCTCAAAAAATTGTTTATTCATGATCGCAGAGACAAAAACGGCGGGGGGTTACCCCGCCAACAAATGGAATAGCTTATTCAGCTCGCTTCGTGTTCTAAAGTAGACTTGATAGGACGACCAACCATATCCCTCAAATACTTTTTAGCGTCACGTAGGTTCCTGCACGGCAGAATACCTTTTTTTAAATCCTCCTCTACAAGAGAAATAAATATTTCAATCCTTGGACGTTTTCTAGGACGTATAGCCCCGCCTCTAAACCATGTGTGGATGGTTGCTCGGGTAACATCAAACACTTGTGCTACGTATGCGGCTGGAAGGTTGGCGTTAATGCAAGCTTTTGCAAGATCAATCCCTAGCCGATACACACTCGTGTTATCAATCAAATCCAATAACTCGGGGCTATATCCTCTGCTCATTACTTCTTAGACCATTTCTTCAAAACGTCATTGACTTCCTCTGCCTTGGCAGGAGTAGCTTTCGCTGTCTCGCGCTTTGTAGGTTCAGGTGTGTCTGGCTGTGCGGGTGCTTCAGCTTCAACTTCAACGGCGGTTTCATCCATCTTGAACACAGTCAACTTGACTGCGTTTTCAGCGGCGACTGACTTGCTCTGACGTGCAATGATTTCACGAGCATCAGGCAACACTGCTGACTGTGGAGAGAACAACAACTTCGGTGTAGAGGCGTTAGTATCAAACTCCATCTTGGTCACAACGCGCCCAGCAGACACATTGTTATTAGCAAGCATCTGAATGTAGGGACGGAAAGGCCAACGACCATTTTCTTCTTTGCCAAACGCTGAAGTAGCTGGCAACACCAACTGATAGATATCACCAGCGGGGTCATTAGGCAACACAACAGCAGTGCGCCAAGACAAGCGACATGCTGACCCCATACCGCCTTGACCTGAACCCTTTACAGAGTTAGGGCAGTCAGCGCAAGCTGATGCGGGTGGCTCTTTCACATCTACGTCAGGCGTCTTAGAGTCACTAGACCAGCAAGTAGGCGCAATCTTCACACCCTTCTTGTATGTCTGACTATAGTACGTGCGTGATGCGTCATGCGCCATCTTCACAAACACGACATTCATAGAAATGTCTGTGTTAACACTTTGCTCTTTACCTCCAACAATTTTACGGAACACACGCCCTTCAATCGAAATGCGTTTATTGCCTTTTGTTGCTCCCCCTGCAACAGCGAGGGTGTCTTCATCAAGTCCGAGCTCAACGAGGTCGGACGACTGCATGATGGATGCGAGATCATTACTCATGATTTATTTTTCCTTAAACTAAACTATCACTGGTTGAACTAGCCTTGCGCACTGTTATGTCAAACTCGCGCAGGGCATTCACGCCGGACGGTAACGCCTTAGAGTCACGTCCGTTCATGAATTCTTTGAAATTGCGTTGATGGATGCGGCGTTCAAGTAAATCAATCGAGCCTTCTGTCTCGACAAACTTTCTGAAGTGATCCCAATCAGTGCAAAAAAATCTTTCCTTGACTGTCCTTGTGACAGTGCCATGTACTGTTTTAAGTCCATTGACATTAGCCTCATTACAAATTGCGAGCAACGCTTGTTCTAAGCGTGACATATCTTCTTTGAGTTCTTCATCTTGCGATTCGTACTCAGATTTCAGGTTCTCACGTTTGCGCCGAATTGTCAAATAGGTTTCTACTAACGCATCTGTGTCATTCATTGATTTCTCCTTCTTCTAGCTCTTCCCGATACAGGTCTATTAATTGTTCATGCATGTCTACTTTGTTTTGAAGCATTGTGTACATGCGTCGTTCTACCTCAGACCCTTGGAGGTGAATTACTGTCATTTTGTTTTTCTGTCCTACACGATCAATACGTGCAATACACTGTAAATATGTCTCTACGGACATTACTGGAGACCAAAATACTACTGTGTCAGCGGCAGTTAGGGTAACCCCGTGGGATGCGGCTTGCGGTTGAATAAGCAAAACTCGGGGGTGTGCCGTAGTCTGAAATAAATTGAATATGGCTGACCGATTGTTTGCTGTTACGTTTCCAGAAATAATCTCATTACTGATACCACTCTTCTCCAAGTAAGCTTTTACAAGAGTCAACGTATGTTTGTACGGCACAAACACAATCACTTTATGGGGCGACTCATCAAGCACTTCATGCAGGACTGACAATCGAGGCTGGACGTCAAACTCAACTACGTTGCCATCATCCGTGTACACAGCCCCGCCTGACAATTGAAGCAAGCGGCTAAGTGAAGCGGCGGCATTGACTGTGCTGATTGTTTCTCCAGCCGCCTGTATCTGCATCTCTTTAAGAAGTTCTCGGTAATACTTCATCGCTTGAGGCGTGAGCGGTACGATACGTGTCTGATAAGTAACTTCTGGAAGATCAAGACACTGCGCTTTTTCATACCTGATTGCAGGCTGAAGCGCCTTATATACCGTGTCTTGTGCGTCAGGTTTTGGAACCCACTTGAACTTGTTTATTTGGCGCATTACGGTGTCTTTCCAAGCGGAGGCGTAGCGTGGCACTCCGTTGGGGTTTATGAGCTTGGCAAGCCCAAACGCATCTTCTGGTGACTGCGATGCGGGTGTACCTGTCATCATCCAAAGGTACGTATCCTTGGTCAGTACCCTAGCCAGTGTGCGCCAGCGTTTTGTAGACGTTGTCTTGTATGCGTTGGCTTCGTCAATGATGATTAAATCAAACTTGCCTATGATTTCTTTTTCCATAACACCAACACCGTCATAGTTAATGATGACAAAATCATAGAGCCCATTGATGATCTTTTTGCGCTTTGATGTAGCACCGTGAGCGATGCCGCACGTTCTATGCATTGCTGTTTTAAATAGATCAGCTTGCCATGCAGACTGCATGATAGATAAAGGGCAAACGACTAACACACGTTTCACGATACCCTGATTCATTAAATAGTCAGCCGCCCATATAGCCGCAGACGTTTTCCCTGTCCCTGCTTCGTTGAAACAGAAAGCGCGTTTGTTAAGCGTAAGGAACCGTGAAGTATCTCTTTGATGATCGAATGGCTGAAACATACCAGGCCAACCGTAGTCACGCTCAATAGGTGATGGAACTTTTATAGCGGATGGGGTAAGGTGTGAGAGACGTTGCATCTCATCAAGCCCCCAATGCACTACTACGTCAGCGATGCCGTTCTTTTCTTCCAGCACTTCGCTACGTTCGATGTAGCTTTTTATTGTCTGTGCAATGTCGGTAGGACATTCAAAACGCACAGCTATGTTGTTCACGATTTCCACTCATTCCCCTTGACTGAATTAAGACTGCTTTACGTGCGGGGAACGCCCCGCACGGTTGACCCTGTCGCAGGGGAGACCTACCTAAATAGGCAACTGCCGATCAACTGACAATGGTTTTGACTATGCAATTAAGTCTACGAGCCACTCATGCCTTACGCCCGACCAAGACCAAAAACTCTTGATGATTGAATTATGGAGTCTATTTTTTATTTGTCAAGTTATTTTTTCAACTTTTTTTCACGCTTGCTGGTTTCCGATACCAAAGCGCCCGATGAGTTACGTTTGAATGAACGGTTTACAGCCGCACTCTCTACACGTACACCATTGCCATTTGACCCGCCTCGGGATAGAGCCTTGCGGTGTGCAATGTCCTTACCCTCACGAGCATCAGCAGTGCCATCACCGTTTGCATCCGTGCCTTTTTTATCCATCGCACGGCGGGCACGCTGGCGCTCCATACGGTTAGCCAGCTCACCACGAGCCTTCTGCTGTTGGTATTCTTTTTTATATGGTCTCGGTTTGTTTACGTATGGCATTGCTAGTTTCCTTAATATGAAGAACGGAGTTTCTAGCGATACGTACCTCGACAATCGCTTTCTCTAATTGATCCATTGCAAGAATATAGTCTTCTTCTAGCAAAAAGTCATGTGCTTTTTTCAACGCTCTTTCTGCCATCATCAATGGATAGGCGTAATCTATCAACTCTTGGTTTTTCATTTATCTTTCCTTATAGAACTGGCATCGTTTTACAGGACACCAACCACATAACGGTGTAGGGTTTTCTTGCCATACGCCGTTTTCATACGAAAGGCGCAGGCGCTCAAGGTGGGGG
>Ga0304730_1000244_pt1 | contig 48409 bp, 45 predicted proteins | sample M_130628_MF_Meta_FD_190474 | JGI IMG/M metagenome (GOLD analysis project Ga0304730, IMG submission 190474) | Freshwater microbial communities from Lake Montjoie, Canada to study carbon cycling - M_130628_MF_MetaG (v2) (version 2) | ecosystem: Environmental > Aquatic > Freshwater > Lake | place...
CACACTAACCGTTCCATCTTTGTTCATTGGCTTTAACTGTATGGTCGTCCAATTGGGCAGTGGTCAAATCACTTTAACTGCCTCAGGTAACACCATCAGCAATAGAAGCAGTTTTACCAAAACAGCTGGACAAAATGCAATATGTACTTTGGTTCAATTAGGAGCAAGTTTATTTATAAGTGCAGGAGATATGGGATTATAATTTTTTCTGTATTTGATGGAAATTAATGTAATAAAATGAAATTTTTCCTGATTCCCAAATTGATGCTGATATCAAAAATCGCCATGAGTCAAATTATGTTGCCTGCTTATCAAGGGGTTGTCTCTAAAATTCCTACAGTGATTCCATCCTTTTCATGTGGCCCTTCAATGGTCTCGGACATTGATGGAAATAAATACAATACGGTTTTAATAAATACGCAATGTTGGATGGCGTCAAACCTTAGAGTTTCAAAATACAATAACGGAACTACTGTACCAGAAATTTCTGCCTCAAGTACATGGCCTCCAGCATCAGCAACAGGAGTTCGAACTGTTTATAATGATTTAACAATCAATTTTACAAATTACGGTTATTTATACAATTGGTATGCTATAACAGATAGTAGAAAAATTTGTCCTACTGGCTGGCACATCCCTTTAGATGCAGAGTGGACAGCATTGACAACTTTTCTTGGGGGTACAAGTGTCGCTGGAGGTAAAATAAAATCAACAGGTACATCATTTTGGTACACCCCTAATACAGGAGCAGTCAATTCAAGTGGCTTCTCCGCTCTCCCGGGTGGTTTTCGTAATAATGATGGTAGTTTTGGTGGCATTACAATTAATGCTTACTTTTGGAGTGCTACGTCGTCCGACACTACCATCGCCTGGTTTCGCAACTTGGCCTATAATTATAGTAACATTTGGAGTTACAACAATGGCTATAAGTTGTCCTTAGGCTTCTCCGTTCGCTGCCTCAGGGATTGACTATTTTGTGGGCGAGGCATGCGGGAGGGTGGCGCTCAGATTTCTGGGTACACATCCTAAAAAAAATGTTACTAACTAAGAATATTTTGGATTTTTTAACATAACAAATTTAACCTTAGTTGAAAAGGGTCAAAATAAATCAGGTGATTTATTTTCTAAATATAGATTATTATATGAAATTTTTCCTGATTCCCAAATTGATGCTGCTATCTAAAATCGCCATGAGTCAAATTATGTTGCCTGCTTATCAAGGGGTTGTCTCTAAAATTCCCGCTGTTGTGACTCCAACCTTTTCATGTGGCCCTTCAACGGTTTCGGACATTGGTGGAAATATATATAATACCGTTTTAATAGGTACGCAATGTTGGATGGCGTCAAACCTTAGAGTTTCAAAATACAATAACGGAACTCTTATCCCTTTGGATAATTCAGGTAGTTCAACTGGTGATGGAAGTACAGAAACCTGGACGGCAAGAACCTCTGGAGCACTAACCGTTTATGCTCACAATGCTACTAATTTGGCAACATATGGCTATTTATACAATTGGTATGCTGCTACAGATACTAGAAAAATCTGTCCCTCAGGTTGGGGCATACCTACCGATGCCGAGTGGTTAACCTTGACCAATTTTATAGGAACAAATCCAGGAACTAAGCTGAAAAAAAATTCAACCTTGTGGTCAACAAACACAGGAACTGACAATTATGGCTTTTCCGCTCTCCCAGGTGGTTATCGTGATGTCGATGGTGGTTTCACCAATATTGGGGGCACCGCTTTCTTCTGGAGTGCTAATGAGAGCGAGGTGCGCGCCCCCCTAAACCGCGCCTGGAACCGCCTCATGTACAACTACAGTGGCAGTGTGGGCAGGACCAACACCTCCTACAACGATAAGTCAGTTGGTGCCTCCCTTCGTTGTCTCAGGGATTGACTATTTGACTATTTCGTGGGCGGGGAAGTGCGGGTGGTCGGCGCTCAGATTTTTGGGTACATATCCTAAAAAAAATATTACTAACTAAGAATATTTTGGATTTTTTAACATGACAAATTTATCCTTAGTTGAAAAGGGTCAAAATAAATCAGGTGATTTATTTTCTAAATTCAGATTTTTATATGAAATGTTTCCTGATTCCCAAATTGTTACTGATAGCTAAAATCGCCATAAGTCAAATTATGCTGCCTGCTTATCAAGGGGTTGTCTCTAAAATTCCCGCTGTAGTGTCTCCAACCTTTTCATGTGGCCCTTCAACGGTCTCGGATATTGATGGAAATATATACAATACGGTTTTAATAGGTACGCAATGTTGGACAAAGGAAAATCTGAAGGTCACAAAGTATAATGATGGCACATCGATTCCATTGAATAATACATATACTTCAGGAACGGTTTCAACGGTATGGCAAGGTTTAACTACCGGGGCTTATGCCATTTATGACAATCAAGCAAGTACAGCTGCAAATGCAACGAACTACGGTTTTTTATATAATGGGTATGCTGCCAAAGATACTAGAGGAATTTGTCCTTCAGGTTGGGGCGTACCTTTAGATGCAGATTTGACAGACTTGACCAATTTTATAGGAACAAATCCTGGAACTAAGCTGAAAAAATATTCAACCTTATGGTCAACAAACACAGGTACTGACGATTACGGCTTTTCCGCTCTCCCAGGTGGTATTCGTCAGTACCAAGGTAGTTTCCAAAATATTAGAGACTATGCTTTCCTTTGGAGTGCAACCGAGTCCGGCGGCAGCAACGCCTGGTACCGCTGGCTTGACAGAAACTCTAACAATGTGACCAGGAATTCCGGCAATAAGTCGGCAGGTTTTTCCGTTCGCTGCCTCAGGGATTGACTATTTCGTGGGCGAGGCATGCGGGTGGTCGGCGCTCAGATTTTGGTAAATACTTGATAATTTATGTTGTTGAACCGAGACATTAGTCCATTTTATTAACAACCATAAAACAGGTGTTGTTATGATAAAATACCCGACCAGGCAAAGTTATTTGTCTGGTCGGGTATTTCTATTATAAAAAGAATTTACGTGCCTTGGCGAGTAATATTATTTTATTTTGGGTATCAGCTAAAAAAATAACAGGACTAAGTTAAAGGTAGCTTATCAGGATATCATGGGAATTTCTGAAATAGACAAATATGAAAACCGGGGATTAAGAACATGAACGAGACATTCGGCATATTTTTTGAAGCCCTCGATGGACTGTTTTAAACAGGTTTTTATTGGTGGGCCTACACAATATTTCAACTTCGGTAAAATAGTCAACTTAGGTCGACAATCTTTAATGCAAATTAATGAGAATTTTATTTAGTTTTGTATTCAACTTAATTAAATGTCTGATAATTAGGGGGATAAACCAATAACACATAGTATCAAAAGATGAACTCGTTTTTTTAATGATTAGCTAATGGAATTATTTTATTTAAGTCTCTTTTTTTTCATAATCTATTTTTCGCTGGGTTTATGGCTAATTGTCAGAAACACCCGGATATCTACTTCGGGTAACTATTTGGGCATTTTTTTTCTATCTTTTTCTGCTGGTCCGTTAACACGATTTTTATTCGAATTAGATGTTGATAAATACTATGTTCTTGGATGTATTTTTCACCTGTTTTTTCAATCTTATATATTATGGTTCTATTTTTATATTCGCTCCGTCTTAGGTAATAAAATTTCAAAAGGGGATTATTTCATACCTTATCTGATTTTATTTTGGACAACGATTTTAACCATTTATCTGGCCGTTGTTATAGCCCCATTGAAAGTAGATATTTGGCTATTGAATACTTATCCCTCTCAAATAAAGGATAGTTTTATATTAAAACTATTTAGTTTAAATTATTTATTTAAAATATTTTTATTTTTCTTAGTCGTTTTTTTATCATGGCGGTTACTAAGTGATTTTAAAAGAAAAGAAGGATTTGTAGAAAAATCTAAGGAAGACCTTTATAAGTGGTTAATCAATATATTGGGGGTATTTACCTTAAATGGTTTATTTAAGTTTTTTATATTCTGTAACGCCTTTTTTCCTGTCGTTGAACAATCGTTAATTAATCCTTTTTTTATGGTTTTCAATCAGGTTTTATTACTTTTTTTTGGGTACCTGATATATAAGTTTCCTTTAATTTCCCTAGGTATTCCCATCAGTAAGAAAGTTTTTAAACCAACCGTTGATGCCATTGATAAAGATGAAAGGAACTATCTGTTCGATTCTTCAAAAATTAATCATAAACTAATTTTTTGGGAACTCCATGCTGATTCTTATTTGAATAAAAATTTTAATATTACCCAGTTAAGTAAAGAACTTGAGATAGACGAATTAGAAATTATATACTTCTTACATGAGTACAATGAAATAAGTTTCAACGACTATTTAAATTTTTTAAGGGTAACTTTTGTTGTTGAAAAACTAAAGGTCAATTACTTAGAAAATCATACCATAGCTGATTTGGCGAGGTTAGCCGGATTTAAAAGTGAGGCGAGTTTGGAAGAAATTTTTAGGAGAATTATGAATTCCAGTATTAAATCTTTTAAAAATAATGAATAAAATCTCTTTAATAGATGAGGATAATAACTTAATGGATAGAATTACTGACTTTATAGTCGGTGATGATTCTTTCTTTGTAGTATCTAAACATAATGATCTACTTTCTTTTTTTAAAAAACCGCCTGCTGGAGTTGATATTATAATTACGCAATTACTTCCTGTTTATGATATTAAAAATAGCCCATATCATTCATTAAAAGATAAATTTTCCACAGCTAAAATTTTAGTAGTTACACATTTGGAATATGCCAACCGTTCTTTTGAAACATTAAAAATGGGAGCAGACGGTTTCTGTCTTAAAAGTGATACATTAAATGAACTGAAAAGTGGTTTACATAGTTTGCTTTCTTCAGGTAATTATGTTTCTACCTCCGTACTTCCATACGTTATTGATAGCATTAGAGCAAAATCAATTTTTGAGAGAGAAAATGTTTTAACGCCAAAAGAAAATCAGATTGTTAAGTTTGTGTGTGAAGGTCAATCTTATAAAATGATTGCCAGTAAAACCAATCTATCGGTAGATGGTGTTCGCTATCACCTCCAACGGATATACCGTAAACTGGAAATAAATAGCAAAGTTGAATTAGTTGCTATTGCCCTTTCCTAGTTTTATTCCTTGCCATATATAGGATAATCAATCATTTTGAATACCTGATTGATTCCTTTTTTTACTTCCTTAAGGGTCATGATAGATTTATCGCCCGTTTTTAAATCTTCGGAATGCATTTCAACCAACATGCCATAAGGCATTTCCGATGGAAATTTTGATTTGATACCCATATTTGCAGAATTAAAAAAGTTCTCCATACCGAATAATTCATCCCTGGTAATCCATACTTCTGATTTTCCAATTTCATTGGTAATGGTATAGCCATCGCAGGAATAGCCCATGATGGTTCTTTTGCCCAGCTTTTTATATCCTCTCCATTCTGTCACATTATTCCAATCAACCGGTTCCTGCTGTTTTTCCACCTGATTCGATTGATTATAAAGGGCAGGATCCATAGACATTACCGTGCGATATTTTTGTTCATTGTCCCCCATTAAGACTATTAACGCCTTGTTTTGATAATCGGCAATCATGAACATCATTTCACCTTGATTTTTTGTGGCATCGGCTTTGTAGGTAGAACCTGAATATTTTGTGCCTTGCTTAAAATACATTTCCAACATCGTTGGAGGTTCTAATCTGCCAGATCTTGGAATAAATTTCATTTCCAGAGAAGTTTTGATATCAAAGCTATAGATATTTTCAATGGGTAAATTTGGTTGACTAAAAGACGCATTTAATTGTTTCAATTTATTAGTATCAATACCCGAACTATGACTATAAGTAGAATCTACACCAAATACAGCATCCCAGGCATTATCAACAGCCTTTCCTGCAGCTTTATCTACCTCTCTTTCTACTTTTTCCTCTACTTTCTGCTCAATTTTTCTTTCAATAGCTTGTTGAACCCTACTTTTTAATTTATTTAAAATTTGACCCTTTGAAATTGCTGGAGTTAAAAGAATCAAAATAAGGAAAGGAAAAAGTGATGTTTTCATACGGTTAAAAACTTAAAAGGTGATTTTAAATTGACCTTCACTACTTTCTTTTAAAAATTTAATGAGGCCATACATATACCGTTCCTGGTCATCGTACATACACATGTGACTTCCATTTGGACAAAGAAGAAAACTTCCGTTTTCCATATTATTGGCCATTTTTTCCATGTAGGCAGGATCCATCGTGTCATGTGTCGCACCAATAACCAAGGTGGGCACTTTTATATGTTTTAGGTCATCCATTCTGTTCCACTGTTCTAATTTACCGGATAGTCCAAATTCACTGGGCCCTTGCATGGTCACATATAAAGATTGATTTGTTTGATTTAAAGAACGGGACACAGGCTCTGGCCAATCTTTAACAGGAATTCGACAAACATGTTTTTCATAAAAATGAGGCATCAGTATTTCCATATAGCGTGGATTTCCAAAATCGTTCGCTGCTTCTAAAGCTCTTATTTCTGCTAAAATTTGTGGTTCCAATTGAGGTGCCAGTACCTCTTCAGCGTATTTATCGTAGGCCGGACAAGAAGCCATCATATTAGAAATAATAAGTCCTTTTAAATTTTGTTTGTATTTCACAGCATATTCCATCGCTAAAATGCCTCCCCAGGAGTGACCCAACAAGTAAAAATTATCTTTATTCAGGTTCAATGCTTTTCTTACGGTTTCAACTTCTTTCACATATCTGGCTAGATCCCAGTAGGAGGTGTCATTGGGATTGGAGGAATGGCCGGTTCCTAGTTGGTCATAGTAAATAAATTCTATCCCTTCTTTTGGAAGAAAGTTTTCGAAACATTCAAAATATTCATGCGTAGCGCCTGGGCCACCGTTTAATAGTAACACTTTTATTTTTGGATTATTTCCTATTCTTTTTGTCCATAAACTAAAGGTATCAGTTCCTTCGACTAAGGGAATAACCTGAATACCTCCCGTTTGCACCCCTTTCTGAGTTAACTGAAAGTAAGATTGCAGGGAGGGATTAGGCTTGTTTTCTGTTTGTGTTGAACAGGAAAAAGCGAAAATGAAAAGTAAGGAAGTTATAAATTGGGTCGTTTTCATATATTATGACTTGAACTTTGATGTTATAATAAAATTACAATTAAAATAGGAATTCAACCAATTAATTTGGGCATTGAGTTAAAAAACCATTATTTTACCAACTCGTTTATTCCACTTTCTAAATTAATAACTAATGAACATTCTTCGATGGTCTAGCATTTTTTTCTTTGTTTTAGTTTGTACTTATTCAAAAGGGCAGTCTTTGGTTGGGTTTAACAGTAAATCTATGGACATCCAAAAGGAAATGGAGTCCTTGATTATTAATATGCCTAAATCGGAGGTTTTTAAAAAACATTTAGAAGCTTTAACAAAAGAACCTCATCTTGCTGGATCAGCTGCCAATAAGAGGGTTGCAGATTATATTTCGAAAACGATGCAAGAAGCGGGTCTTCAAGTTGAAAGACCCCCTTATGATATTTATCTTCCTTTAAATGCGGGTAAAGTTTCATTGGAAATTGTCCTGCCTTATCGTAAACCTCTAAATATTAAAGAAAATATTGAATTGGAAGATAAATTTTCTTCTGATGCTAATTTAAATCACGGCTGGAATTCCTTTTCAGGGAATGGTGATGTTACGGCTGAAGTGGTTTACGTAAATTATGGTACTAAAGAAGATTTTGAAAAACTGGCATCCCTGGGTATTTCTGTGAAAGGAAAAATAGTTCTTGCCCGATATGGTGGAAATTTTAGAGGGTATAAAACTAAATATGCAGAAGCTAATGGTGCTTTGGGGTGTATCATATTTACAGATCCTGAAGATTCTGGTTATACGCGGGGTTTAGTTTATCCCGAAGGAACTTTTTACAGCCCAAGCACTATTCAAAGAGGATCTTTATTGACCCTGGACTACACAGGTGATCCACTTACTCCTTTTGAGCCTGCCTTGCCTTTAACCGGCAATATTTCAGTTAACCGATTAAAACCTGAGGAGGTGAAAGATTTTCATACGATTCCAACAACGCCCATTGGTTATGAATCAGCTCAGGAAATTTTAAAATTAATGAAAGGAAAACCTGTTCCAGAAGCCTGGCAAGGGGGACTTCCTTTCACTTACCGCTTAGAGGGGGGAGCCGATTTGAAGGTTCGACTGATGGTGGATCAACCTAAAGGAATAGTTAGAATTGAAGACGTTATTGGCACGCTGGAAGGAACTGATTTTCCAGATGACTGGATTATTTTAGGTTGCCATTATGATGCCTGGGAATTTGGAGCATCCGATCCCAATAGTGGAACGGCAATGCTTTTGACGCTATCAGAAATATTGGGAGATCTTGCAAAAAAAGGGTTAAAACCTAAAAGATCTATTAAAATAGCACATTGGGATGCTGAGGAACATGGTATCCTTGGTTCAACGGAATGGGTGGAACAATATAGAAATGAATTATCAAAAAACGCTGTTGCCTATTTCAATGCAGATGGTGCTTGTTCTGGACTTTCATTCGGCAGTGCTTCTTCACCTTCTTTAAAGTCATTGTTACTTGATGCAACAAAATCGGTTCCCTATGGCGATTTAAAGGAAACCATTTATGAAAAATGGATGGCAGCAAATGGAAATCCGGCAACTCCTCCCATTGGAAATTTGGGAGGTGGTTCTGACCATCTGCCTTTTTATGCACACATTGGAATTCCTTCCCTAAATGCGGGTATGGGAGGTCCTACTATGTACCATTCTGGATATGATGATTTTCACTGGTATATGAAATTTGGAGATCCTGGACTAGTATCTGGCGTTACCATTACCAGATTAATGGGGGTTATGGCTTTGCGTCTGGCTAATTCAATCATTCTTCCCCTCGATCCTGCGCAATATGGTAAAGATTTAAATACTCATCTGGATAATGTTCAAAAGGAAATCAGGAAGTTTTCTCCTGATTATTCTGTAACAAAGCTCAAATTAATTACAGATGATTTAACTAAAAATGGGGCGTTATTTCTCAAATTAAGAGATGAGGCACTTCTTAAATCCTTAAATACCGCCGAGCTATCGGCTATTAACTCCAGAATTAAATGGTTGGAAAGAGCTTTTATTGATGAAAAAGGTATGGATTATGGCGCATGGTATAAATCTTTGTATGCATCTTCTGATCCTTATAGTGGGTATGCTTCCTGGATGCTTCCTGGTTTTTTATACCTTGCATCTAACAAGGAATCCGAAAAAATAGCAAACTGGGAAAGTAGGTATGCCAAATCTTTTCAACAGTTAAACGAGGAGATTAAAAATATTAATGCGCTTTTGAAAAAAGGCAAATAAGGTGTGAAACTAAAATAGGCGGTCTAAAAAGCCTCCATATAACAAAAAAGAATCCCCTAAACTTAAGGATAGGGGATTCTTTTATCTTTATTTAGGTTAGTATCTTTTCAAATAACTCTTTTTAAAATTATAATGCCGGGAACTTCGATGGATTTCCCTCTCTCACGAGATTATAGATTTTTTCAAATACTTCTTCAGCATTCGGTTTTGAAAAATAATCACCATCGGAGCCATAAGGAGGTCTGTGCTCTTGTGCAGTTATCGTTAACGGTGCGGCATCAAGAAGATGATATCCATTTTGATTTTCTAAAATTTGTTGTAATATAAAAGAAGAAGCTCCTCCGGGTACATCTTCATCTAAAACGACTAAGGTATTTGTCTTCTCCAGAGACTTCCTAATCATTTGATGAATGTCAAAGGGCAATAAGGTTTGCAAATCAATTAATTCTGTTGATATTCCATGTTTCTCTAATGCCTGACATGCAACTTCAGCAATTCTGACACAGGATCCGTAGGTTACCAACGTCAAATCGGTGCCTTCTTTAATTATTTCAGGAACTCCAATGGGAACAGTAAAAGTGCCTATGTTTTGAGGTAGTGCTTCCTTTAAACGATATCCGTTCAGACATTCAATGATGATAGCAGGATCATCAGATTGCAACATGGTAGCATACATGCCTGCAGCTTGTGTCATATTTCTGGGAGTTAAAACGTACATTCCTCTTAAGGAGTTGACGATCATTCCCATCGGTGAACCAGCATGCCATATTCCCTCTAATCTGTGCCCACGGGTTCTTATGATGGCAGGTGATTGTTGGATGCCACCGGACCGGTACCTTAGCGTAGCCAAATCATCAGACAAAGGTTGTAAACCGTATAACAAGTAATCTAAATATTGTATCTCGGCAATTGTTTTTAATCCACGCATAGACATGCCAATCGCTTGCCCCATAATTGTCCATTCCCTGATACCGGTATCAAAGACTCTATCTTCACCATATTTCTTTTGTAACCCAGCAAATCCTTGATTAACATCACCTATTTTACCTAAATCTTCTCCAAAAGCAAATAAGTTTTTATACTTATCAAGTGCTTTATCAAAATAAATATTTAATATTTCGTGACCTGGATGAAGCTCAGCATTTTCACTATATACTGGCGGAATAACAGGAACATTTAAGGCTGAAAAAGGGGATGAACTATACAAATCGGTATGGAAGGTGTTATCGGCCCATTTCTCGATATGAGAAATCCAGTTTCTTAAAGGTCTTAAAACTTCTTCATCGAGTTGTAAAAAATCATTCCTAAGGTTTTTTGCTATATGGAGCATTTCACCCATTGATGGGTTTAAAAGAGATTTCAGATTTCTAAGATAGGGTTCAGCATGGGGAGTTTGCAGCACTAAATCACGGCATATATGTTCTAAAGCTGAAAATTCTCTGACAAAAGGTTCTCTCGATTTCCTCCAGGCAGATTCCTTCGCCTTTTTAACTTCTTGTTTGGCTTCGTCCTTTATTTGTTGAATTTCCTTGATGGTAGCAAAGCCTGCATCAACCATCCATTTTTCCATGGAAGCAATGCAATCCATTTCTTTTTCCCAGGCTAATCTTTCTTTTGACTTATATCGTTCATGAGAGCCAGAGGTGGAATGTCCCTGAGGTTGGGTGCATTCCTGGATATGAAAAAGGGCTGGCTGATGGTCCTTTCTAACTTTTTCAATACCTTGTTGATAAATTTCTATCAAGTTGGAATAATCCCATGCCTTACCCCTATAAATTTGGATGCCATTTTGATTTTCATCAGCTTGCAACCCAGCCAATGCTTCGGAAATACTTGCCTTTGCGGTCTGCAAGGTAACAGGAACTGATATCCCATAACCATCATCCCAGACAGAAACTGCCATGGGTATTTGTAGGACGGCAGCAGCATTCAATGTTTCCCAGAAAACACCTTCTGAAGTGGAAGCCTCCCCAATAGTAACAAAACACACCTCATTACCGCCATCTGAAAATTTATCAGGGTTTAGGTTATCGACAGCTCTAAACTTATTAGATGCAAAAGCTAATCCCATGGCTCTTGCCATCTGCCCGGCAGTGCAAGAAACATCTGCTGCGGAGTTATATTGATGTAACTGGTCTAACCATTCCCCATTTTCAGGACGAATCATTGGTGTGGCAAAATGACTGTTCATTTGCCTGCCTTTTGAAAATGGATCGTTGTTAGGATCTGCGTAAAGCTGAGCCAATATGGTTTCTGGTGTTGCTAAATTTAAGGCAAGCATTAGTGTTTGGTCTCTATAGTAACCAGATCTCCAGTCTCCTTTTTTAAAAACACGAGCCAAGGCAACCTGTGGAACTTCTTTGCCATCAGCTGAAACCCCAAATTTTGCTTTTCCAGTAAGTACTTCTTTACGGATTAGGATACTTAATTCCCTGCTAATGCAGCAAATTCTGAAATCTGACAAAACCGTTTCTTTAGTATGTCCGGTTTTTTTCACTTTTTCTCGGGCAGAGAATTTATCAACCATAGCAAAGTGCTTATTAATTTAGGATTATAATGCTTTACTTATGAGGTGGTTATCCAAACTGATAATCAGCAAGGTTTATCCTGATTGATTCTTCAAGGCAAATATAAATGTTTATTGCAACAATATAACCCTTTTTAGCTAACTAATCACTCATATATTAACTATCCATTAACCTTAGAGAAGATCAAAAGTTTGATTTTTAAGCATAATAAATTTACTTTTGTAAACAATTATTATTAATTTTCTAAAAGTATTACGATGAAGCAGTTTGCATTTATGTTAACACTTAGCCTTATAAGTGTATTTTCACTTCAAGCTCAGTCCACTCCAGCTAAATCTGAAGATGGCGCTAAAATTAGTTTTGATAAAGAGGTTGTGGATTATGGTACGATTAAACAAGGTGCTGATCCATTGCGTACTTTTAAATTCAAAAATACGGGTGCGGGTCCTTTAGTGATTACTTCAGCAACAGGAAGTTGCGGTTGTACCGTTCCTACGTATCCTCAAGAACCTATTTTACCTGGTTCTTCCGCTGAAATCAAAGTTAAATATGATACACAACGTGTTGGTTCTTTTACCAAGACCGTTACAATCGTAACAAACGAAAAAACCAATAATACCCATACTTTAACGATCAAAGGTACTGTTGAAATGACAACTGAAAAAGAAGGTCTACCTACTAAAGATTCAGGTGTTTTCAATAATGGAAAAAACTAATCTATATTTTATAGATTTTAAAAGGGGTATAAGGTCTTTATACCCCTTTTTCTTTGGGTACTTTTTCTTCTAACTTACGCCAGAATAAGGGAATAATGCGGGATATAAATCCGCCGGGGGCATTTTGTAATATGGTGATGCCAATTTTTCTATCAGGATCTAAGGCAATTTCAGACCTGTATTGATTTACATTTCCACCATGGTAATAAATTGTATTCTTATTGTATTCTAAAATTCTCCATCCAAAGCCATAACTTGCTTTTTCAAGCTTTCCTTCCCAGGCAAAAAAGTTGGACTCACAGGTGCACATAGAGATTTGGGGTTTAAATATCTCATTAAATGTACTGTCGGAAACCATTAAGGTGCTTTTCGTTTGTAACATCTGCATCCATTTTCCCATATCTGTAATACTTGCATTCACGCCTGCTGCAGGACCAACAGAATAGTATCGGGGAGATAAAATAGAGCGAACATAACCTTTCCTGTTTCTTGCATGTGGATAGGCTATGCTGGAGCTGTTCATAATTCCTGAATAGGAGCCTGAACTGGTTTGCATTCCTGCGGGTTCGAATATCCATTCTTTTAATAACTGGCTATAACTTCTTTTAGTTACAGATTCTACGACATTAGCCAATAATCCAAAAGTGACATTTTGGTAATCATAATAGGTTCCCGGTGTATGTCTTAAGGGTACCTCTTTTAATTTTTGTACAATCAAATTGATATCTTGTTCCTGGTCTAATAAATTAGAAAAGGTATGCCTGGGTAATCCTGTAGTATGACTTAATAAATGCCTTATCGTCAAAGTTTCAGTTGCAGAAAAACTGCTTAATTGTAATTCAGGGATATATTTTTTAACAGGGTCATCCCAATGTATAAATCCACGATCTACCAGCTTTCCAACAATAAAGGGAGCAAATCCTTTTGATACCGAGGCAAGCCTAAATACAGAAAGGGTGTCTAACTTTCTTTTGGTATTCAAATCGCTATAGCCCCAAACTCTGTTTTCTATTATTTCTCCATCTTTAACTATGGATATTGCCATACCTGGCACTTGTTCTATCTGATATAAAGAATCTATCGAATATAAAAAATCACCAACCATCCTATTAAAGGATGAATCAATCTGTGCTTTTGTAAAGTAATCTGAAGATTTATTTTTACTAAAATAGGAGTGAAAATTAGTTACGAACTTATTAAATGGAACTAATAATACGATACTTATAATAAAAAACCCCGTGCCGGCAATAATTTTTGTCATGCTTTAAATAAATATTTAGGTTGCAAGTATAATAAACTTAGGTAATATGGTCAATTTTAAGGATAAGTTTTATTAGAAATGAGATTATTTGAATTCTCCTTGTTATTTTTACCTCATGAATTTTTCTTCAAAACTATTGGAAGATGCCGTTAAGGCTTTGTCAACCCTGCCTGGTGTAGGAAAAAAAACGGCGCTTAGATTGGCATTACACCTTATTAATCAACCTGATGATCAGGTGGAATATTTTTCTCGTGCTATTCTTAACATGAGAAAGGAAATAAAACATTGTAAAATTTGTTTTAATCTTTCTGATGATGCCATTTGCAGTATCTGCAACGATCATTCGCGAAACAGGAAATTAATCTGTGTGGTGGAATCTGTTCGCGATGTTATGGCCATAGAAGATACCAACCAATATAGGGGTACCTACCATATTCTCGGTGGTATCATTTCGCCTTTAGAGGGTATTGGTCCTTCTGCCCTAAATATTGACGGTTTAATTAATAGAGTAGCAAATGAAGAGGTAGAGGAGATTATCATGGCTATTAGTCCTACCATAGAGGGTGAAACTACCTTGTTTTATATCTCCAGACAACTTCAATCCTATAAGGTGAAAATTACAACCATTGCCAGGGGTGTTGCCTTCGGGGGTGAACTGGAATATGCTGATGAGCTTACTTTAGGTCGTTCTATTATTTCTAGGGTGCCATATTCATCTATTTCAGAAGAATAATATGAGCGAAATATCTTATTCTATTTCGGTTGTTATTGTAAATTATAATGTTCGATTTTTTTTGGAGCAAGCCTTAAGATCTGTTTTTAAGTCGTCTTCAAATCTTTCAGTTCAGGTTTGGGTGGTTGATAATTCATCTTCTGATGATTCCATCGAAATGGTGAAACAAAAGTTTCCAACCGTTCAAATAATAGAAAATATTCATAATGTTGGGTTTGCCCGTGCTAACAATCAAGCAATAAAACGTTCAAATGCAACCTATGTCCTTTTGCTTAATCCAGATACATTACTCGAGGAATTGACTTTAAAAAAATGCTTTCATTTTATGGAACATAATCCTGATGCAGGTGCCTTGGGTGTAAGAATGATTGATGGAACTGGCCATTTTCTTCCTGAATCAAAAAGAGGAATTCCAACGCCGTGGGTTGCCTTTTGTAAAACTTTCGGACTTTCTGCTCTTTTTCCACATTCAGTTTTGTTTAATACCTATCATTTAGGATTTCTTTCTGAATTTCAAACAGCAGAAGCTCCTGTTCTCTCCGGTGCGTTTATGTTTATTAGAAATGAGGCCTTAAAAAAAGCTGGAACCTTAGATGAAGACTTTTTTATGTATGGAGAAGATATTGATCTTTCAGTGAGAATTTTAGAAGCTGGGTATAAAAATTTTTACTTTCCTGAGACCTCCATCATTCATTATAAAGGGGAAAGTACCAGAAAAGGTACTGTAAACTATGTTAAGATTTTTTATCAGGCCATGATCTTGTTTGCTGAAAAGCATTTTGCAGGTAAAAATAGAAGGGCCTATATTTTCTTGCTGCATATTGCCATTTATATCAGAGCTGTCGGTTCACTTTTGGGTAATTATGCTAAAAAATTTGGACTACCTATTGCTGATAGCCTTCTTACCTATGGTGGTTTATTATTCCTTCAATATTTTTGGGCCGTTTACCGTTTCGAGGATTCAAGTTATTATGATCAACGTTTTTTTTATGTAAATGCACCTCTTTATGTTTTGATTTGGATTTTGATGCTATTTTTTAGTGGTACTTATGATAAAAAAATGAGTCCAAAATCTATTATCTCCAGTCTTTTAATTGGGAGTCTGATTATTGCTGCAATCTATGGATTTTTTGAACCTGCTTACAGAAATTCCAGAGCGTTAATTTTACTGGGTACCTTATGGAGTGCTTTTTCTATATTAGGAATACGATTTTTATGGTTTCCACCATTCAGAAGAGAATTTTTTCTAGGGGGGAAAAGACGTTTTTTAGTCGTTGGGTCTTTAAATGAAGGGAATCGAGCTCATTTATTATTAGATTCTGTTGGGTTTAATTCACATTCTTTAGGAATTGTTTCCCCATCCCTGGATATTTCAAATGACGCGCAAATCCTTGGAAATATAGATGATTTAGAGGATATATGTCGAATTAATCAAGTTGATGATATTATTTTTTGTTCTAAAGATGTTTCCTCAACGCAGATAATGTCTTGGATGAGTAAACTAGGCAGCAAATACCAGTTTCGAATTATGCAGGAGACGAATAGCAGTATCATAAGCTCCTATTCAAAAAATGACCCTGGGGAATTATTTACTTACCGAATTCATTTAAATCTGGCTGATAACCGGTTTAAAAGGCAAAAAAGAATTTTCGATTTGATTTTAGGTCTCTTTTATTTTTTGCTTATGCCTTTATTTATGGTGTTAAACTGGAAAAATATAAGGCGTAGATGGAAAATACTTTATGCTGTATTAAAAGGGGAAATGACCTGGTTCGGCTACGGAAAAATAATCGGGGAGGAGGAAAATAATTTACCTCATATTCCAGATGGCGTATTGTCTCTTACTTCTGTTTTATTTTCAAAAAATAAGATGAACCTAACAGAAGAAAAAATTACAAACGCAAACAGTATTTACGCCCGACATTATACCTTTAATACGGACGTAAATTTGTTGTTCCAATATATTTTAAGCCGATTTAATTAAAAACCGGACTCATTTTTTGTTATTGAGAAAGAAGTTGTTCGCCACCTGCTGCAGCTCCTCCACCTGCAAGTACTGCAGCTATGATGCATAAAACAAAAATGGCAGCAGCTAAAATGATGGTTGCTTTTTCAATAAAATCAGCAGATTTAGCAGCACCAAAAAGTTGATTTGCCTGAGCACCACCAAAGGTAGCATCTACGCCTCCACCTTTTGGATTTTGAATCAGAATAACAACCATTAATAATAGGCTGACAAATGCAATAAGAATAGTTATAAAGGTCATGCTAAAGATTTTTTAAGTTTTCTATTTCGCCTGCAAAGAACGTACTTTTTTTAGGAAATATCAAAATTAATCGATGATAAACTTCAATTGCTTTATCAATTTGATTTTGTTGCACTAAAAGTTTGGCATAAGTTTCACTCACAGGCATCGAATTCTCTTGAACACTCCTTTTCGCCATTACCGATGATTCCTGTAGCGTGTTTTTAAATTGATGGATAGGAACGGGTTTGTGAATGGGTGTTTGTGCTGTTTGCTGTAAAGTATTAACTTTTGTAAAAGGTGTCCCAACAGATTCATCCCAGGATGAAAAAAAATTATTCGCTTTGGGAATTATTTTGGCATCGGATTCGTCTTCTGTTTCCATAAAATCGGCCAAAATTGGAGGAGAAGGGTTCATCTTTTTATTGCCCTCGGAATCAATAAGTTGCCTATATTTTTCTGCTAAATGACTTCTATTTATACTGTATAAAGAAGTAAGATGTAAGTTTTTTTCCTTTTCCTGATGATTCTCAATCTGACTTTTTTCCCATAGCAATTGCCTTAAATTTGCAGCATAAGGAAAATGATAGACCAACGTTTTAAGTTCCTGGTATGAAACCTGCCTTAATCGATCTGGATTTTTAATACATGCCAAGAACAAAGCGATATTCATTATCAGTTCGTTTTCAAATGAATGCGAAATTAAAGATTAATTTTCTAAGTTTATGATAAATATTCAACAAGCTTTAAAAGTGCTTGTTTTCGATGGCTAATTTTATTTTTATTTTCACTCTCCATTTCAGCTAAGGTTTGATTGAAACCATGCGGAATAAACAGGGCATCATAACCAAATCCGCCATCTCCCAAAGGTTCTGTATGAATATGACCCTCTAAAATGCCCTCAAAACAGGAAATTTTTCCATTTTGATTGAGCGCAATGACAGTCCTGAATCTTGCGTTTCTATTTGTTTGATCTTTAAGAAGTTGAAGTAATTTCTTTTTATTTTCTTCGTCGCTTCTTTCCTCTCCGGCAAATCGGGCAGAAAACACTCCTGGTTGCATATCCAGAGCATACACTTCGAGTCCCGTATCTTCTGCAAAACAATCAACATGGAATTTATCAGAAATAAAGGTAGCTTTTTGACAAGCATTTTCGTGTAAAGTAAAAAAATCTTCGGGTAATTCTGCACCGTTTTCTAAAGGAGGAGGCGCTTCAATATCGTATTTGAATTGAAGTATTTCTGCTGCTTCTCTAAGCTTATTTTTGTTTTGAGTGGCAAATAGTAACTTTTTCAACATTTTAGAATTTTAGAAATGACTAATCTTTATGCATAATATTTAGTGCTGTCCATAAGGCACCTGCTTTAGGTCTGTTTGTTTGTTTTCGCTCTAAAAATATTTCAGCTAAGTTATCAGCCCACAGCCATTTTTTTTCTAAAAAAGGAAATACCGCATAAGGAGGTATCTGGATATTTAAGCTCAATAATTCAGGAGAAATACCAAACAATAATATTTTAGTAATGCCATTGGAATTTATAAGATGGCTAATAGAAATTTTCATTTCTTTGGGTAAATTCATATAAAGGGTGTCTTCGTCTAATTGAATAGAAATAGCAGCCAGTATTTTTTGTAAATAAAGTATTAATTCCTCCTCCTCTTTGGAGGAACTATTGAAAATAATCAAAATTTGTTTTCTGTTTAAACCTTTTATGTATTTTTTAATATCTTCATTTTCAGGAAATTGATAAATATCAAAATCTAAAAATGGAAATGGCAAAGAGATATTATCTGTCATCTTATTTCTGTTCTAAACAAATTAATGTAAATTTGAAAAAAAAATTAACGATATGTCAACTGCCATAAAAGTACAACGAATTGGTGTTTCCAAAATAAATAATATTGATTTTTCTATTTACCTTTTGGTGCGCATTTTTCAGACCACGTCTTTATAGCGGAATATAAAAATGGTGCCTGGGAAGGTTTCAGAATTGAACCTTTTGGAGATCTCTCCTTATCTCCTTCTGCCATGGCACTTCATTACGGTCAGGCTATTTTCGAGGGTATGAAGGCCACTAAAAATATTGACGGTAAACCTTTCCTATTTAGACCTGAAGAACATGCAAAAAGGTTAAACCGATCAGCGGCCAGAATGTGTATGCCCGCTTTGCCGGAAGAAATTTTTCTTGATGCTCTTCAATGTTTAATAGATATAGATCAGGACTGGATACCAGATATTCAGGGAAGCTCGCTTTATTTAAGACCATTTATGTTTGCAACTGATCCCTTTTTAGGTGTGAGGCCTGCAAACGAATATACTTTTATGATTATCACGAGTCCTGTAGGACCCTATTATGCGCATCCAGTAAAATTGTTGGCTGAAACAACTTATGTAAGGGCAGTAAAAGGTGGAACTGGTGAGGCAAAGGCTGCCGGCAACTATGCCGCAAGCTTGTTACCAGCAAAATTAGCTCAAGAAAAAGGCTTTGATCAGGTTATGTGGCTGGATGGAGTGCATTTTGAAGAAATACAGGAGGTGGGTACTATGAATCTGATGTTTGTTATCGATAATATGGTCATAACACCTAAAACAGATGGAGCTATTTTAAAAGGTATTACCAGGGATACTATTTTGCAAATTCTAAAATATAAAAATATACCTTTTGAAGAACGTGTTATTACCATTTCTGAGGTCATGGAAGCGGGTGCTAAGGGTTCTTTGAAAGAAATATTTGGCGTTGGAACGGCTGCTGTTGTTGTTCCTGTAAAGGAATTAACCTATAAGACTGATACCATTAAGATAGAAATTCCTAGTGAAAATGCTATTGGTTCTATCTTAAAAAAGGAAATTGAAAACCTAAGAGCTGGTGTAGTTGAAGACCAATTTGGCTGGTTAGTTCCAGTCATAGGAATTGGTGCAGAAAAACCAGTTTCTGCACCAATGAGTTAAGGATTAATACTTCGTTTCCTTAGGTTTGTTTTGTAAGATTTCTTCAAGTGAACTATTTACTTCAGCAGTCATTTTAGGTAGTAATTCAATAGAAGATAGGGTTTCTTTTAATTGAGTAATTTTTGATGCACCTAAAATGGCTGTACTCACGTTTTTATTCTGAATACACCACGCAACAGCTAATTTTGCCAGAGAAGTATTCATGTCTAAGGCTACATTGTTTAATTGCCTGATTATATTTAATTTCTCCTGGGTTAAACTCCTGTTTTTAAGCCATTCCTCTCCAGGTAAATCCATGCGCGTACCTGCAGGTATTTCTTTTAAGTATTTGTCTGTCAATGTACCCGACGCCAGTGGTGACCATATTGTGGTTCCTAATCCCACCGTTTTATAAATGAGTTTATATTCTTCCTCAACCCGATCTCTGTGGAACATATTATAATGAGGCTGTTCCATCGTTGGCCCAATGAGACGATACTCTTTGGCAACCATGTGGGCGGCCATGATTTCTTGAGCTGACCATTGTGAAGTTCCCCAATAGAGGATTTTACCTTGTTGAATGAGTTGATTCATACTCCATACGATCTCCTCCATAGGTGTATTTTTGTCAGGTCTGTGACAAAAATATAAATCGAGATAATCCAGTTGTAATCTTTTCAAGGCAGCATGACAGGCTTCAAAAATATGCTTTCTACTTAACCCAACCTGATTAGGCCCTTTGGGGCCACAACCAAAAAATACTTTACTTGAAACGATATAAGAAGTTCTATCCCAGGCCAGTTTTTTGAGGATATTTCCCATAACAATTTCCGATTTACCATCGGCATAACCCTCGGCATTATCAAAAAAATTAACTCCTTGATCATACGCTTCTATCATGAGCGCTTCCGCAACATCATCTGTTATTTGATTTCCGAAAGTTAACCATGAACCAAAGGATAGCAAGCTTACTTGTAATCCTGAATTTCCTAATCTTCTGTATTCCATATAATTAGTTTTGAAAAGTGTACATAAATTGAATGCCGGGGATTTTTAACCTGATACTCAAATCATCACTTATATCAAAGTTTTGCAAATGAGCATCAACAAAAGCCTCTACCGCGACAATACCATAAACGACCACAACGCCTATATAACTTGTCTGGGTATTTTTATCATACTTGTTTCTTAAATTCCTTAATGCCTCAGCACTATTAATTTTACCAGTAAATTCATGTGGTTTTTTAGCCAATTCCAATTCGAGGGCAATTTTAAATCTATTATATCTGGATTGATTCATTTGGAGATAGGCGATTGAACCCCCTATAGCCGCATAAACAAAAGGTGTTTTCCACCATCGCCTGTTATAAATCTGTCCAGCTCCGGGTAAAATTAGCGACAATAAAGCTGCTTTTTTAGGATTAGGAGGTAATTTAATTTTTGAACTATCTATTAAATCAATGGAGTCGACCTTTATTTTTTTATCTACAGAAAGAGGTGATATGAGCAAAGTATCCTGAGCGAAAAGCGAACTTAGGTTTAGCGTACAGAATAAAAAAATGGCAAACAACCATTTAATCTTCAATTTTTTCCAATAGATTATTAAGATCATTAACATTTTGAAAAGGAATGATTATCTGACCTTTGCCATCTTCTCTAAGTTTAAGCTGTAATTTACCATTGCCAAAAAAAGCTCTGAACTGTTTTTGAATTTGATCATAATCATTTGGTAATGGGAATGCTACTTTTTTAGGTTCAGCCGTATTAAATTGTTGAATTAGTTTTTCGAGAGCTCTTACAGATAGTTCTTCCTTCAGCGTTTGACGAAAAAGGGTAGACTGCCAGGCAAAATCATCTATACCGGCTAATGCTTTCGCATGTCCCATGGTCAGTTTTTTATCCTTAATAGCTTGTTGAATTTCAGGAGAAAGGCGCAGGAGTCTCAAATAATTCGTAATGGTACTTCTACTTTTAGTTTTTCCTGTTCTTTCAGCTAATTGTTCATCTGTCAAGCTGCACTCTTCTTTTAATCGCTGAAAAGAAATAGCCACTTCGATAGCATTTAAATCTTCCCGCTGAATATTTTCAATAAGAGCCATCTCAAGTAAAGCTTGATCATTCGCAATTCTAATATAAGCGGGAATCTCTGAAACGCCAGCAATTTTAGATGCGCGCAATCTTCTTTCTCCGGAAATTAATTGATAAGCATTGGCATTTAACCTTCTTACGGTGACAGGTTGTATCAGACCGTGGATTTTAATGGAGTCGGCAAGTTCCTCTAAAGCTTCGGGATCAAAATCGTGGCGGGGTTGAAACGGATTTACTTCGATTTGATGAACGGGAATCATTGCGTTGGAATGAGCTAATTCTTTTACAACAGAAGTAGGATCCTTCTGCACTTCATTATCAATATTTGTAAGTAAAGCACGAATACCTAAGCCCAATTCCTGCTTATGAACCAATTTTTTTGCCATTCTTTTTCCTTATGCCTGTAAATATAGCACTTTATATAATAAATTAAACTGAGACAGCCTGAGCAATTTGTGAATCCTTGTTTCTGGTAAGAAATTCTTGAGCCAGATTTAGATAGTTAATTGCTCCTTTACAAGTGGCATCCATTAATACAACGGGGGTATGCATATTTGGAGCTTCTCCAATTTTAGCATTCCTGTGTATAATCGTCTGATATACATGATTTGGAAATATATCTCTAACTTCGGAGATAACCACATTGGCTAACCTTAGTCGTGCGTCGTACATGGTTAGTACTATACCTTCAATGGATAATTTGGGGTTCAGATTTTTCTTCACCAACTGGATTGTTTCCTGCAATTTTGCTAATCCTTCCAAGGCAAAAAATTCACATTGCACAGGTATCAAAACAGTATCAGCGGCACAAAGTGCATTGACCGTAACTATGCCTAAAGAAGGTAAACAATCGATGATGATATATTCATAATCGGCCCGAAGCTTTTCTACCACGGCCTGCATATAGTATTCTCTATTAGGCTGGTTAACCAACTCAATTTCAGCACCAACTAAGCTAATAGAGGATGGTAAAATATGAAGATTAGGCGTGTCGGTCTCGAAAATTGTTTCATAAGGGTCGACATTATTAAGCATACAATCGTAGATGCTTAACGTCACATCAGAAGGCATAACGCCTACACCACTGGAAGAATTAGCCTGGGGGTCTGCATCTATCAGTAGTACTTTTTTGTCTAAAATTGCTAGACTTGCAGCCAAATTAATAGCTGTTGTTGTTTTACCAACACCACCTTTTTGGTTTGCAATTGCCACTATTTTTCCCATGTTTACTCGAGTATTCTTTGGGTATTTAAAAATAAAACCTGAATATTATGCAAAGATAACAATAATTAAACAGAGAAAAAATATAGTTCAGCCTCAATATTAATGGACAGGTACTCTGCTTAACATTCTCGCCTGTATTCCTTTGGCAGATTTTAGTTCCTGTAAGTCCTGCAAGTAGGGACGCCAGGCTGGAAATTCTGTTGTCATTAACTTTATGGCTGTTTCTGTATCGTTTGGATTCATTAAATCGTCTATTAACTGCTCCACACTATTTTTTACCTGTGGATATTCAGTAATCCTGTAATCCTTCGATTTGGACATTTTTGCAGCCAGATTAATGGCATCCTGCAGATTTCCAATCTTATCAACTAAGCCAATGGGGATGGCATCTGACCCACTCCAGACTCTTCCTTGTGCAATAGCATCCACATCATTTCTGGACAATTTACGACCATCACTTACGCGCTTAAGAAACGTTTCGTACATGAAATCAACCTGCTTTTGCATGATTCTTCCTTCCTCTTCACCTATATCGAAAAATACATTCAAGCCTTGTGAATATTTACCCGTTTTAACCGTGTCAAAAGTGACGCCTACTTTTTCCTCTAACAATCCACCTACACTTGGAATAATCCTGAATACCCCGATAGATCCAGTAACGGTGTTTTCCTCCGCTAAAATACTGTCAGCTAAACAGGCAATATAGTAGCCTCCTGAAGCAGCATAATTTCCCATAGAAACGACAAGTGGCTTTCCTGTCTGCTTTAATTTTTTTAATGCATACCAGATATTTTCAGAGGCAAGAGCACTTCCACCAGGGGAATTAACTCTCAATACAACAGCCTTAACCCGGTCATCCTTAGAGATTTTTTCAATATCTTTCACATAGGATAAATCACCAATATTACCAGGGGTATTTTTACCGTCAGCTATGGTACCTTCCGCATAAATCACGGCAATTTTGTCGTCGGCACTATAATTTTTTGATGGTGCATTTGCCTTATGATATCCAGCTAAACTAACAAAAGGTATTTTCTCGCTTTCTTTAAAACCTAATTTTTTTCTGAAAATATCCATAACATCCTGACGATAGATAACATCATCAACTAAGCCAAATGTCTTTGCATTTTCAGGACTATCTGCCTTATAATTTCCAACAATTTCTGCCACTTGAGAGGCACTCATATTTCTGGAGGCCGCCACATCCTTTAGGAAGGAACTATAAAAATCATGAAGTAATTCACGATATTGAAATTTATTTTCTGCACTTAATTTGGTAAGTCTATAAGGTTCTGTAGCACCTTTAAATTTTCCGGCGTAATAAATCTGCATTTTTACACCAAGTTTATCCAGCAGGTTTTTGTAAAATGGCACTTCAGCAACCATCCCTCTGACTTCAAAAATACCCACGGGATTGGCATAAACCTTGTCTGCTACACTGGCCAGGTAGTAGTCTGATTGCATATAAAATTTAGAATGAGAAATGATGAATTTCCCGCTTTTTTTAAAAGAAACCAATGCATCTCTAATAGATTTTACAGTGGCATAGCCTGAAAAACCTGGCATTTCCATATCTAAAAAGATACCTTTTATTCTTGGATCTGCTTTCGCCTGGGCTATTGTTGCTATGATTTCATGAAGTCCCAATAAATCATCTCCCTTTATAGATTGGAAAGGATCTAATTCTGCATTATTGGTTAATTCTGGAATAGATTGGTCAAAGGTTAGCCTTAAAATAGAATTAGAAGTTAATTCAGGTGGATTACTACTTTCACTGGCAATGGAAGCGGCAATGGCAATTCCTATAAATATTAAGGCAACTAAAGCAAGAATAGTTCCTAAACAGGATGCAATTAAAGATCTTAAGAAATGTAGCATATTTGGCTTTTTTACAAATTTACAAACCTTATGGGCTATTTTATTTACTTTTTTCGATGAAGGGCTTAAAAAATCCTATTTTTGTCAAAAATATTGATTTTATGTCCCTAAATACTTCTCCATTTCTTCTTTATGCCGATGAAAATGGAAATGTTTTTGAAGATACTTCTTTGTATGCCTTAGGTAGAAGTGGCTGGTATGCTGATGAGATTCCTTTGGAAGATTGGATTGAACTCCCTCAAGGTGGTTCCCTTTATACCTTGCCAGATCGAATTCCTTATGGTAAAGATGTTGATTCCGGAGAAATAAGGTTTTGTGATAAAGGAAATGCCGTGGCTGCCTTTATCCCTCCAGCTTATACAGGTTTATTTCTTGCAACTTTTGATAGAAAAGAAAACGCTCCCGTGCTTTCCTTGTTTTGTTATACGGCAGTTGGATTTTCAAAAGATAAATTTTATGTTCCTGCTGTTCGTATCGAAGAAGATATCAGACAAGAATGTGCTGGTTTTGATGATGAGAAAATAAAGACTGGCGTAGCGCTTTTTAGAAGATCCTATCCTAATAATAGATTGGTTGAACACCTGGCTTCTAATTGTGCCCTAACTTATACCTGTCCCGCAGCAAGAAATTATTTTATGGGGCGCTGGGAATGTCCAGTGCCTGTTTCTCCCGCCTGTAATTCAAATTGTTTAGGTTGTATTTCATTACAACCCGACGAAGAACCTATCGTTTCTAATCAGGAAAGATTAAATTTCAAACCTACCGTTCAAGAAATCGTCGAGTTTACGGTTCCCCATCTGGAATCTGCTCCTTTCCCTCTCATTAGTTTTGGTCAAGGATGTGAGGGGGAACCATTGCTCATGTGGGAAACATTGGTTCCTGCAATCAAGGAAATCCGCAAATTTACGGATAAGGGAAGTATCAATATCAATACAAATGGCAGTAAACCCGATGCGGTTGAGGCTCTTTGTAAAGCAGGTCTTAATAGCATGAGGGTAAGTATTAATTCTGCCCAACCTGCTATTTATACAGCTTATTACAGACCAAATAATTATTCGTTCGAGGATGTTTTGAAAAGCATTCGTATCATGAACGATTATGGCGGTTGGACAAGTTTGAATTATTTTGTTTTTCCTGGAATGACAGATTCCCCGGAAGAAATTGATGCCCTGGAGTTTCTAATAAGGGAAACCGGGCTTAAAATGATTCAATGGAGAAATTTTAATATCGATCCAGACTGGTATCTCGGACGCATTAATGTTGCTGATACGCCTTCTTATATAGGTATTAAAAATATGATGGCACATCTGAATGATCTTTTTCCAGACCTGAAATTTGGCTACTACAATCCCGCTATTGAAAGGATTAAAGGTGATTTTAAGGTGAATTTTGCCCACTAATTTTTTATATAATGCTTGAAAAAAATAAAAACTATATCGCTGATGCTTACAATGCTGATAAATTTCGGAACGAAGGGCATGCTTTAGTTGATTTACTTGCAGATTATTTAGATAGATTGGATGCCCGAGAGGAGAATATTCAGGTTATGCCTCAATTTTCTCCTGAATTAGCTTATTCAAATTGGGAAAAGGAACTTGAGAATTCAGAATCTAAAAATCTTATTACCCTTTTTACTAAAGTTTTGGAAGAGGGAATCCATATTCATCATCCAGGTTACATGGGGCATCAGGTAAATCCGCCAGCTCCCTCAGCTGCTTTGGGCGGCTTGTTAAATGCATTTATGAATAATGGAATGGCTGTTTTTGAAATGGGTATCCCAGGGACATCCATGGAAAGAGCGGTCATTAACGTAGTGGCAAAGGCCTTTGGTTTTTCGGAAAATGCCAATGGATTATTATGCCATGGAGGTACTTTGGCAAATCTTACCGCATTGCTTACCGCCAGAGCCTGTGTTTCAGAATTTCCAGTCTGGTCTTCAGGAAATAAATCTAAAATGGCGCTCATGGTTTCTGAAGAAGCCCATTATTGTGTGGAAAGAGCAGTGAAAATTATGGGGTGGGGAAGTGATGGAATTATAAAAATTCCAGTTGATGATCATTACAAAATGAGAACTGATTTGTTGCCTGCTTTTTTAGAGGATGCAAAAAATAAGGGATTAGAGGTCATTGCAGTGGTGGGTTCAGCTTGCTCAACAGCAACTGGTTCGTTTGATGATTTATTGGAAATTGCTACTTTTTGTAAGGAAAATAAATTGTGGTTTCATGTCGATGGCGCCCATGGTGCAGCAACTGCTTTTTCTGAAAAATGGCGATTTTTAGTTGAGGGAATACACTTGGCAGACAGTGTGGCCATGGATTTTCATAAAATGCTTCTTTCTCCTACGCTCATAACAGCATTAGTTTTAAACGATGGTAGAAACCAATTTAAAACTTTTGCTCAACACGCGCATTACCTCTGGGAAAATGATGACTCTTTTGAATGGCATAATGTGGCTAAAAGATCTTTTGAATGCACAAAATCTATGTTGAGCCTTCCTGTTTATACTTTACTTTATCAATATGGTACGTCTCTTTTTTCTGAATACATAGATAAGGTAAATGCCCTTTGTCAATATTTTCAACAGTTAATTCTTACCAGAAATCATTGGGAGCTCCCCGTTGCACCCTCTTGTAATATTATTTGTTTTCGCTATATTCCTTCTGCACAATCCAAAATAGTTGATTTAAATGAATTAAATAAGTATATTAGAGAACAAATTGTTACTTCTGGGAAATTTTATATTGTTCAAACGATACTAAAGGACTGCGTTTTTCTAAGATTAAGTATAACAAATGCCTTAACAACAGAAGTTGACTTAAAAACAATGTTAGACCATGCAGATGATTATGCGCAATTTTATTTAACCATTTAACCAGAAAATGTGGGAAAACATAGGGGCACTATATTCTTTTTATTCCTTTTTTTATTTCCTTATATTGGGATAAGTCAAAAAAAATGTGGAACAGAAACTAAGCGCTATGAAGCACTACTGAGAAACCCCGATTTGATTCATGAGAGAGAAGTTATTTCGGAATTTACTAAAAACTGGGTTGAAAAGGATGATTATTCTAAATCCAAAAATGCAGTAGTAAAAATTCCTGTGGTCGTACACGTTATTTGGCGAACGTCAAATCAAAATATTTCAGACGAACAGATAAAATCTCAAATTGATATTTTAAACAGGGATTTTAGAAAACTTAATAGTGATTTTAATAAAACTCCTCCTCCTTTTTCAAATTTAGTTGCAGATACCGGTATTGAATTTTGTCTTGCTGCCCGTGATCCTGCTGGCATGGTGACAAACGGTATCACTCGGACGAAAACGACCGTTACTGATATAGGAGATAAGGACCGATGGTTTTCCACGTTAAAAGGGGGTAAAGATCCTTGGAATATAAAAAAATATATCAATATCTGGGTATGTGAAGCTGGTGAAGATCTTTATGGTTTTGCTTTTTTACCTGGTACAGCCGATCCACCTGAAGCTGATGGACTGGTTATTTCTTCGCAATATTTTGGAAGCTTGGGAACGGCTGTTGCTTCTTATCCTAATCACAAAGGTAGAACTGCTACCCACGAAATGGGACATTATTTTAACTTAGAACATCTTTGGGGACCCGATGACAGCGAATGTGAAGAGGGAGACGAAGTTGAAGATACACCTGTGCAGTTTGAAGCTAATTATGATTGCCCTGGATTTCCTGTGAGAGACGATTGTTCACCCTCTGGAAATGGGGTGCTTTTCTTTAATTATATGGATTATGTAGATGATGAATGTATGTATATGTTTACCGAGGGTCAGAAAAAAAGAATGACTGCCACCTTAAATGGTTATAGATCAACGCTGTTAGGTCAAACAAATTGCTCTTTATCAACGGCTTTAGCGACAGATCTTCAGGAATTTTCGCTCGAAATTTATCCCAATCCTACTTCTGGTCTCCTTCAGATAAAATCGAATAATCATTTAGGAATAGAAAAAAATATTTACCTGTTTGATTTTATGGGGCGATTTTTACAACAAAAATCAACTTTTGGCATTTGTACTTTTGATATTTCAGGGTATTCACCAGGTATTTACTGGTTAAAAATGGAGGATCATGGAAGGCCATATAAAATAATAGTTTCTCCATTGAAGTAATGCTTTAATTTAACTTGTATGACTCATTTCAAAAATTCACTTTCATGGTTCTTACGAAAAATAAGATTATTACACTTTGCTGATTATCTGAGGTACTTTTTTTTAAAAGGGAGAAATTTCAAACGTAACAAAGAATTTAAGTCTAATTATCCTGAAATTGCTTTACCACCTGATTATTTGATGTATGAATCCTTTAAACTGGATTATAGCAGTTATTATTTTGGGGGTAAAAGAACCCAGGAATGGATTCAGCATTTAACGAAAGAATGGTTGCCAGGCGAGCATTGTGTCCTATTGGATTGGGGTTGTGGTCCGGGAAGGGTGATTCGTCACTGGACAGAAGATCAATATATTTGTTATGGGTCTGATGTAAATAAAGACTCATTAAATTGGTGTCGTCAGCATTTGCAAAACATACATTTTATAAATCAGCAATTAAATCCTCCATTAGCAGTTGATAATCATATATTTGATTTAATTTACGGCATTTCTATTTTGACCCATTTATCTGAATCAGCTCATTTTATGTGGATGGAAGAATTTAGTAGGGTCTTAAAACCTGGGGGTATTTTATTTTTAACTACCCAGGGAAATTCTTTTAAATGTAAATTGACAGAAATAGAAAAAAAAGAATTTGAAAAGGGAAACTTAATTATCAGGGATTCAGTTCGAGAGGGGCATAGAACTTATTCAAGTTTCCATCCAAATCCATTTATGGAAAAATTATTTCAATCTTTTGAAATTTTAAAACATATATCCAGTGAAAATGAGCTATATATTCAGGACACATGGATTGTCAGGAAGTTTAATAACTAAAATAATTATAATATGAAAAGTTTATTTACTTTTTTAAAACTTTGCACTATTCCTGTTTTGTTCTTGTTGCCGTTAAATTCAAAAGCGCAGACCAGAGGGATTGTATGGGAATACCAAATTATTACCGCTGTTGAAAGTGTTATTCCTGGTGGTCTTGGAAGATCCAGACTTTTGTTAAGTGATGATGGGGGCGTTTTGGAAGAATACAAAATGGAAAACTTTTTTAGTTTGATTGGTATTAATTTTAAAAATATCAAAGCAAACGATTTACTTGTGGTTCAAAAATTCAATGAATTAGGTGAAGAAGGATGGGAATTATCACAAACCGTTTCTGGCGTTTACAGCAAAAATGATGTGAGTGTGACTGATTCTAAAACGGGTGTTGGAGCTTCCTCCAGTGGGGAAGGAATTTTTATCACGAGATATATATTTAGAAGACAGAAAAATAGATAACCATTAATCCAAAATGGTACTTTTGGGGTTTATAGTTTATAAAATAAATCGACATGAGAAAATTAACTTTGTTATTATTGGTATTTGGTTTAATGGGAAATTTGATGGCCCAGTTCTCTTTACCCCAATTGCCTTATGCATATAATGCATTGGAGCCTGTGATTGATGCCCAGACGATGGAAATTCATCATAGTAAGCATCATGCTGCTTATGTAAATAACCTTAATAATGCGGTAAAGGGTACACCCGCAGCAGAAATGAGTATTGATGATATAAATAAAAATATATCAAAATATTCAACGGCTGTGAGAAATAATGGAGGTGGGCATTTTAATCATTCTCTTTTTTGGAGTGTATTAACGGCTGAAAAGAATACGATGCCTAATGCTGGGCTTAAAAAAGCAATTGAAAAACAATTTATCTCTATAGATAGCCTTAAAAAACTAATTAACGCTGCTGCCGCAACTCGTTTTGGTTCTGGCTGGGCCTGGCTTATTGTTACACCAGACAATAAACTGGCTGTTTGTTCTACACCAAACCAAGATAATCCTTTAATGGATATTGCGGAAATAAAAGGTACACCCATTTTAGGAATTGATGTTTGGGAACACGCTTATTATTTAAAATACCAAAATAAACGTCCAGATTATTTAACAGCGATTTGGAGCGTTATTAACTGGAATGAAGTCAGTAAAAGATATGATGCCGCTATGCCACCTAAAAAAAGTATCTGGGATCAGTGGCCAGCTTTGAACACTTTCCATGGGGTTATGGCAGGTACTTTTCACCCTAGTGAAGAGGGAAATTTAAAACCTTTAAAAACCAGAAGCGCGGAAATGGTTACCAAAGCACAAGCATTAATGGTTGAAGCTATACCAGAAGATTTTTCCACTCCTGTAATTAAAGATGCCTTAACAAAGCTTATTGCTGGCTCTAAAGAATTGGATACGTTGGTAAAGAAAAAATCAAAAGATGCCATACTTACTCAAAAGTTAACTGCCCTTCATGATGTTTTTCATGAAATTGTTGGCCTTTGTAAGGATAATCATTAACGGTAAATAACTTTTTTAAAACCCACAATCTCAAGGTTGTGGGTTTTTTTGTGTGATAATATTTCAATTAGTTATACTTATCTTGTAGATAATTAATAAGTTGTAGATTATGGCATCCATTTTAGATAATTTTTTTGAATCTGCATTTACGGTTGATAATGTAATTTTTGGATTTGATGAAGGGGATTTAAAAGTTTTGCTCATAAAGAGGGGAGAAGATCCGTTTTTGGGAGAATGGGCATTGCCAGGTTATTTTGTACATGCATCTGAAAATATTGATGATGCGGCAAATAGAATTTTGGAGGAACTCACAGGTTTAAAAAATGTGTTTTTAGAACAGGTGAAAACATTTGGAAAAGTGGACAGACATCCCAGTGGTCGTGTTCTCACGGTAGCTTATTTTTCTTTGGTGAAGATTGAAAATTATTTAATTCAATCTGCAGGGATTGCTTTGAAAGCAAGATGGCATAGGGTGTCAGATTTAAATAAACTGGCGTTTGATCATCTGGAAATTCTTCAGGTTTGCTTACAAAGATTAAAAATTTTGGTAAGAATAAGACCAGTAGGTTTTGAATTGCTACCACCCAATTTCACCTTAACTCAATTGCAACATTTATATGAAGCGGTATTAGATATAATGCTGGATAAACGGAATTTTAGAAAAAAAATATTAGCTATGGACTTGTTGGTTGATATGAATGAATCACAAGATAAAGTAGCGCACCGGCCTGCAAAATTATACCGTTTTGATAAAAAAAGGTATCAATTACTTATACTTAATGGATTTACTTTTGAATTTAAAGAGACTAAAAAACAAAATTTAATAAAAAATTCCATTCGTGTCAGAGAGTTGAATAGTAAAATTTAACGGATGATTTTTTCTAAAGGTATTGACTAAATTTAAAATTAAATCAACATTAGAATTTTGTAAACGAATAATAGGAAGGACGGAATAATCAGCAGGAATTTCCTTGAATTTTATTTCTTCATTTTGAATATTAAAGTACCCATATTCTCCATCTGCCAAGAGATTATTTCGGGTTAATTTCTTTAATTCCTCCAAAAAGACCCTGGATGTCGCCGCATATTCTGGTTTATAAGCGATATACCCCCAAATGGTTCCAGTGGGTATTTTCTGTAAATCTTTTTGTACTAAAGTGATGCCGTAGGAGCTTTCCAGTAAGAGTTGATAACTATTTTTTTGAATAATTAATTTACCTGGATTTCGAATAATATTCTGAATATAAACATCTATGGGCCATGATCCTTCAGGAAATGGTTCGGAAATAGCTACACCTTTTGCAATAGCTGCATTTCCTGAACAAACTCCATTCTTTTCAATACCACTTATATTTAACTTAAGGAGCGATGCACTTTGTAACCAATCTGTTTTTACATAATAATTTCCACAGGGTTGTTCTTTTAGCGTACTTATATCAAACTGCAGGTGACGACCTGTTTTGGAAAATTTTTCAACATAACTTATAGAAAATTCCCTTTCAATATTTGCTACAATAATAGTAGGTTCCAAACTTTCCCTTTTACAGGTTGTTATTCCTAACAGCACTAAAAATAAAAATATAATTCTATGATGCATATTCATTTTTCTACTTCATTAAACGAAAGATTATTAGAAATGCTGCCTACATAATTAGACATATTTTCTAAAATATATCAGTTGGTGACTTAAAGTCCCTAAGCTTGCTTATTTTTGCATTTAATTTTGAAATAGTCGAATTTTATTTAAACAGCAATATGAAATTTATCAGAAATTTTTGTGTCATAGCCCATATCGATCATGGAAAAAGTACCTTGTCCGACAGATTAATGGATTTTACGCATACCATTGATAAACGCCAGATGAAAGATCAGGCATTGGATAGTATGGATCTTGAAAGAGAGAGAGGTATCACAATAAAAAGTCATGCAGTACAAATGTATTACCCACATGACGATGGCAACAGATATACATTTAATCTAATAGACACCCCAGGTCACGTAGATTTTTCTTACGAGGTATCTCGTTCTATTGCCGCTTGTGAAGGTGCTTTGTTGCTTATTGACTCAACTCAAGGCATTCAGGCTCAAACCATTTCAAATCTTTATTTAGCTATTGAACATGATTTGGAAATTATTCCTATCCTTAATAAAGTGGATATGGAAAATGCGAACATTGAAGAAGTGGCAGATCAGATCATCGATTTGATTGGATGCAAACGCGAAGATATTATTCTCGCAAGTGGAAAAACAGGTATTGGTGTTCCTGATATTATGAAAGCTATCGTTGACAGAATTTCTCCCCCAAAAGGAGATTCTGATGCCCCATTACAAGCGCTTATTTTTGATTCGGTTTTTAACTCATTTAGAGGGGTTATAGCCTATTTTCGAATCATGAATGGTACCTTAAAAAAAGGTGATAAAATCAGGTTCTTTTATGGCAGTCGAGAATATCTTGCTGATGAAATCGGAATACTACAGATTAATCAAATGCCCAGAGATGTGCTCAAAACAGGTGATGTTGGTTATGTTATTACCGGGATTAAGGAATCAAAGGAAATTAAGGTTGGAGATACCATTACGCATGTAGACAAACCATGCATGGAAGCTATTCACGGCTTTGAGGAGGTGAAACCCATGGTGTTTGCGGGTATCTTTCCCATCGATAATGATGATTTTGAAGATTTAAGAGACAGTTTAGAAAAATTACAGTTAAATGACGCTTCGCTTGTTTTCGAAGCCGAAACTTCTCAGGCCCTTGGCTTTGGTTTCCGTTGTGGATTCCTCGGTATGCTGCACCTGGAAATTATTCAGGAAAGATTATCCAGAGAGTTTAATATGGAGGTGATTACTACGGTACCTAACGTGTCCTACACCGTTTTTACCACCAATAATGAATCATCTGTGGTTCGTACTCCCTCTGATTTGCCTGATCCCTCCAGGATTGATCGGGTAGAGGAACCTTACATTAGAGCTCAAATAATTACAAAGCCTGATTATATTGGAACTATTATGAATCTTTGTCTTGATAAAAGAGGGATTCTTTCCAGACAGGTTTATTTGACTCCTTACAGGGTTGAATTAAGTTTTGAGCTTCCTCTTGCAGAAATTGTTTTCGATTTCTACGATAGGTTAAAGTCAATTTCAAGAGGTTATGCTTCCTTTGATTATGCCCTTATAGATTATCGGGCATCAGATTTGATTAAGCTGGATATCAAATTGAATGGTGAAAATGTAGACGCGTTAACAGCGCTCGTCCATAGAGATAAAGCAGATTATATCGGTCGAAAAATATGTAAAAGACTTAAAGATCTTTTGCCTAAGCAACAGTTTGTCATTGCTATTCAAGCAGCTATTGGGGCTAAAGTCATTGCCAGAGAAACTATTTCCGCTCTTCGTAAAGATGTAACAGCTAAATGTTATGGTGGGGATATCTCAAGAAAAAGAAAATTATTGGAAAAACAAAAAGAGGGTAAAAAGAAAATGAGACAAATAGGTTCCGTAGAAGTACCCCAAAAGGCTTTTCTTGAAGTTTTGAAGTTGGGTAATGATTAACCGTTTTTAACGTAGTTTTCTTATCTGTTTCTTTAGGATTTTGCTGCCCTTTTGACCTATAACAATATGGATAAATTATTTTTTTTTCTCCTTTTAGGTTCATTAAGTGCCTGGAAAAAAGGTTACTATGGAAGGCTTCTGGATTCCAATTTCGGAAATTGGAGATAGATACAGATGAGAAAGTAACCTTAAAGGGTACCTTTTATCTTAATAAGGATAATCCTATGGAGTTATATTATCAATTAATGGATGCTTCCTTAAATTAAAAAACCGCCATTAATATTAATTAATGACGGTTTTTTGTTTTTTCAAGCCGGAAGTACATTAAAATCTGCGTGATGAACGCTGAAAAGAATTCATTGTCGCTATAATAGCACCTCCCAAAGCAAAAGAAGCAAAAGCTGTGTAAATAATTAACATGACCTTTAGTTTTTAATCGTTAATGATTGCGGAAACCCGCATTCTAAGGAGTCATGTTCATGGAGATCAAAATTCGCGAAATTAAAAATGACGTTACATTTTTCCTTTCGCTTTCAACTACACAATAATATAAACTTTTTCTCAAAGGAAAAAATAATTAGCAAAATAAAATACAAAAAATATAACATTTAAAATAAAACAGGTAAAATGTGGCGTATTATTTTAATTGACCCTTATTTTTGAAGCTGGAATTTTGTTCTTTTACCCAATATCTTAATTTATTCTCCAACAAAAAAACTTGATCTTTCCATTCAGGATTTAAAGCCAGTAAAGCAGCAATTTTGGCGCGCTCAATGGGAGAAGCTATAGCTAAAAGGTATTTTTTTAACAAACCGGATTTAAAAAATCTTTCCTTATCCATTATTTTTAATTTTAAAACCAATTTAAACCAATTCAATTAAGGTTACTTCTGGTAATATGCCCACTCTTCCCGGATATCCTAAATGTCCTAATCCTCTATTTACGTATAACATTTGATTCCCATTTTTGTACAATCCAGCCCATTGTTTATAAACATATTGGATTGGACTCCACTGAATGAAACCAGGTATTTCAACACCAAATTGAAATCCATGTGTATGACCTGAAAAGGTTATCGCAATATCTTTAAATTCTGTAATAACCTCATGAGCCCAATGGGAAGGGTCATGAGATAAAAGTAATTTAAGGCTAGTGTTTTCAACTCCTGAAAAAGATTCCTTTAATTTACCATATTTAGGAAACCTCATGTGAGTGGAAAAATTTTCTACGCCGATAATACCAATTTCTTTACCATTTATATTAACTATTCTATTTTCATTGGTCAATAGTTGCCATCCTAATTCCTTATGGTACAACTTCAACCTATCTAAATTTTCTTGCTTTTTATCACTATTTTCCCAACGGACATAATCACCATAATCATGATTTCCCAATATGGAATACACGCCATATTTTGCTTTTATCTTACTTAAAACAGGCAGAAGAGGTATGACTTCGTCAGCCGTATTATTTACCAAATCACCCGTAAAAAAGACTAAATCCGCCGATTGATTATTTATTATTTCTACTGCTTTGTTAACTTCTTCAGGATATAGAAAACTACCGGAATGAATATCTGAAATTTGTATTATTTTTAATCCTATGAGCTCTGAGGGAATTTGATCTATTTTTATTTTTGATTGTCGAAGTTGAAATCTATAAGCATTTCTAAAAATGCCATAAGTAAGACTTATTAACGGTATAGCACCAATGAAAATGCCAAATTGACTCAAGAACCTGGACCGGGAAGCGTTAAAAGCTTGATTTGGTTTGAAAAAATCGAATATGTATAGAAATCCTCTAATGACATCATCAATGAATAAAAAGGGCAGTACTAAAAATTTTGATAGATAAGCAATGAAAATTAAAGACCTCAATATCGTCAAAGAAACCTTGTCCCAGTCCTCTATGAGGCCGGAAGTATAGGCAATAGTGAACGAAATCATTAAAATATTAAGGCTGAAAAATAGTAGCTTAGACCATGTCTTTGCCGATAAAGAGCTATTTGAAATAACTACCTTTAATGCCTGGTAAGCATATAAGTCAATGAGTATCAAAAAAATAATTAGAAAAAGGGTACGCATTATTTAATTATTAGCTTTAGCATAACACAACAACAAGGCTAATGGTTTATTTAATGTAAAATGAATTAACTTTGTGCTTGTATCCTTTGGACTTTAAGATATCGCAATGATTTTAAACGCATTTTTTAAATTATCTTTTTTAGTGCTTTTGTTACCCCTTTCGCTTTCAGCTCAGTGGTCAAACACCGTGCATCAAGCGGTAGGATTACCAGATACCTTAAGCCGATTTTCTATTCAAACAAACTTTCCAATGGATACTATTTTTTGGATTGGATCTGATATAATTCTGGAGACAAATGTTTCAATGTCAGGAATAAAGGAATCGGTTTTTGATTATTTCATTAAATCCGATCGTTTTAAATGGGTCTTAACTTTTGATAAATGGAATGTGTTAAAACCGATACAATATCCCCTTCCTAAACTCGATGGAATGGTTGAACAGGTTAAACTCAAAATTTACATTCCTGAATATTTTAAGCCCTCGACGAATAATTTATTTATTTTAGCCAGTTTAAAGGAATAATTTTCAATATTTACAGGATTTAGCGGTATGATAAAAGAGATTGAAATAGGTATTTCGCCCGAATTTGCTTCAAATCATGAATCAATAAAAGAACACATATCCCAATCTTTAGGATTATCTGATGTTGATTTTAATTATAAAATATGGCGACGTTCTATTGATGCAAGGGGTAGGACTCCACTTATAAGGCTTAAATGTCAGCTCTTTATTTCGGAGCAAATGCCAATGGATGTAGATTTTGATCCACAATGGCAAGCAGTAAATCATAAAAAAAAGGTCATTATTGTTGGCGCAGGGCCTGCCGGTTATTTTGCTGCATTAGAATGCCTCAGTTTAGGTGTTAAACCCATTATAATCGACAGAGGAAAAGATGTTCGTGCAAGAAGGAGAGATTTAAAAGCTATTCAACAAAATGGCATCGTTGACCCAGATTCAAATTACTGTTTTGGCGAAGGTGGCGCGGGAACCTATTCCGATGGGAAATTATATACCAGATCTCAAAAAAGAGGTTCTATCGAAAATATTTTGCAATTATTAGTTAGACATGGCGCCAATGCTGATATTCTCATTGACGCTCATCCTCATATAGGTTCGAATAAATTGCCACAAATAGTTGCTAATCTTAGGAATACCATTATAAATTATGGGGGAGAGGTGCATTTCGAGGAACGTGTGGTGGATTTGATAAAAAAGGGGAATAAATTAACTGGAGTCATTTCGCACAATGAGAAGTCATGGGAGGGTGATGCGGTTATCCTGGCAACAGGGCATTCCGCCAGAGATATTTTTTATCTCTTAGCCAAACATGATATTTTAATAGAACAAAAGCCTTATGCTTTGGGGGTGAGAATTGAACATCCTCAGCCTTTGATTGACAAAATACAATATGGGCAAGAAATACGCCCGGAAGCGCTCCCTGCCTCCAGTTATAAACTCGTCACTCAAGTAGAAAATCGAGGCGTTTTTTCCTTCTGTATGTGTCCAGGTGGATTAATTGTCCCGGCTTCTACCTCTCCTGGAGAAATCGTTATTAATGGTATGTCAATGTCAAGAAGGGATTCCCCGTTTGCTAATGCCGGAACGGTGGTTTCCATAGAAATGGATGACCTTAAAGCGTACAATAAACAGGGTGTTTTTGCAGGTCTGGCTTTCCAGCAAGAGGTAGAACAAAAAATGTTCAGTATGACAAATGGTACGCAAAAGGCACCTGCACAGAGACTTACTGATTTTATTAATGGGAAATGGAGTAACTCATTACCTAAAAGCAGCTATATACCAGGGTTGACGCCCTCTGCGTTGCATACCCTGCTACCCGATTTTATATACCGGAGACTTAAAAGAGGTGTCCAGGATTTTGGAAAAAAAATGAATGGTTACTACACTTCCGAAGCTGTAGTAGTGGCTATTGAAAGTCGCACCAGTTCACCTATTCGAATACCCAGAGACCCAAATACCTGGATGCATCCCCATTGTGAAGGATTATTTCCTAGCGGCGAAGGTGCTGGATATGCAGGGGGAATTCTATCAGCTGCTATGGATGGACAGAATGTGGCCCGTGCAGTATTCAATTACGTAAATGAAAACAAATAACTATGAAAGATATTTTTGATCTGTTAGGCCGTATTTTTATTTCCTTCATCTTCTTCTTTGAAGTTTCTGATACGTTATTCTTTTATAAAGACACAAAAAATAAAATGAATGAATATGGAATTTTATGGCAACAAGATTTACTGCTGAATGGATCCATTTTTTTACTCATTTTAGGAAGCTTACTTGTTTTATTGGGCTATAGACCTTCATTTGGTGCCATTCTATTGCTTTTGTACTGGATTCCTGTAACTTTTATTTTGTACCCTTTTTGGGATGCTGTTCCAGAGCTGAAAAGAGAGATGTCCGTCCATTTTATTAAAAATATGGCTATTTCAGGAGGATTGTTTCTCGTGCTGGTAAACGGTGCAGGTCGTTGGAGCATGCGAAGACTTTTCGCAACCAGTTATGTCCGTTAAAAAATACCTTTTTATTTTTCTAATATTAAAAACCATTTATAGTGATTCAAGCAGTTATCGTTGAAGATGAGTTGAACAGTCGTAATAACCTCAAAAATTTATTGGCTCAATATGCCAGTCATATTGAAATAGTGGGGGAGGCTGAAGGTATTGAAGATGCTATCTCGACTTTTAAGGGGCTTTCTAAACAACCAGATGTAGCATTTCTTGACATAAATCTTTCAGATGGACTGGTCTTTAATCTGCTAAATAAATTAAGACCTTTCCAATTTGAAATTATTTTTGTGACCGCTTTTGAAGAATATGCCGTTAAAGCCTGTGAATATAGTTCTATTGGTTATATATTGAAACCCATTGATCCCGATGCATTGAAAGAAGCTCTAGACAGAATACCTAAAAATGGAAAAAATCAAATAGAGAAAAGATTAGAAATATTTAATAGTCACTACAATAATCCAAATGTTTTTTCTAAAATGAGTATTGCTGCGGTAGACGGTATTTATTTCGTTAATATAACAGATATTATCCGATTTGAGGCTGAAGATAATTATACCCATATTTTTCTCCAAACCGGTGAAAAAATTACTGCATCAAAAACAATCAAGGCTTATGAAGAATTATTAGCCTCCTATAATTTCTATAGAGTTCATAAAAGACATGTTATCAATCTCAATTGTATGAAAAAATATTTAAAAGGAGAAGGAAATATTGTTATTATGGAAGATGATACCCAAATTGAAGTCTCCAGAAGGAGAAGAGCTTCATTTTTAGATAAATTAAGAGAGTTACAAGAAGGTAATTGATTACTGAAGCGTATTTTTTTTGAACATTCATTTTATTTTATTACTTTTGTGTAACTACTTTTTAATTTGACAAACTATGAGAAAAAAAGAACTAAAATTAGAGGAGCTTCAAAAGAAATTAAAGGTTGTTAAAAATCAAGACCTTAAAAAAGTTACGGGTGGCAAACAAACGGCTGGCTCGTGGAATAATGGTTGTGGAGGTATTATTCCTTTATGATTTTTATTCAAATTCTTTTTGAAGGGCTGTAATTAATATGATTACAGCCCTTTTTATTTAATAAATCAGCAGAAAATGGATCTTCCACTTTTAAATCTGCCTTCTAGCAATCAACTGATATCTTCCCTTAATGAATGTAAAAAAGTGGAAGATAAATTTCGTTTATTAGATGCTTTACTGTCTCAATTAGTATATACTAATGTAATTGAAGCGGTTAAATATCTCGATAAATTAAGGAAAATCAATAGTTTTGATCTCGAATCAAAAATAAATTTCAAATATTATTGGTTTAAAGCGCTCATTGAAAATCAAAAATATCAATACAAAAAGGCTTATGACAGCTTTGCTAAGGCTGCTAAATTATCAGAAGAATGGTCGGATCTCCATGTAAAGGCTGAGTTGTTTATTGACCAGGCAGGCACCTGTGTTAATTTAAATAAGATGGATGAAGCAGAAGGGCTGATTGAGGGAGCTAAAAAAATGGTCAGAAAGAATCCTTCCACCGTTTTAAATGCCAGAATAATTAGTAGAGAAGCTTTTATTCAATTGCATTATGCCAATTATCCCCGTGCCATTGACGCTTTTTTGAAAGCAGAAAAAATAATCAAAAATCTTCCAAATGCGGAAATAACGCATAAAGATTTATTTTTTCTGCAAATAATTCAAGCAGGTCTGGGAAATCTTTATGAAATAATAGGGGATGCCAGTAAAAGTATTTCTGCCTATCAAAATGCTATTGACTTAGCCGAGATATCCGAGATTAAAACACGCTTATCTTGGTTATGCCTATTTGTTGGTAAAGGTTATCTGGGGCTTTCAAATGTAGAAAAAGCGACTGTCTTTTTTGAAAAAGTACTTCATATTGAAGATGACGATAACGCATTATCCCGCGCAAGTGCCTATGCTAATTTAGGTTATTTACAATTTTTACAAGCCGATTTTTCAGTGGCGCTATCTCTGTTTGATAAAGCAGAGGAACTATTTATTGAAATGGGGGAAAAAAATTCGGAAAATTTGGTGTCAATTGAAATATGGCGAGGTCAGATTGCCTGGAAAAATCAGGATTTGAAAAAAGCGGAATTCTATTTGCTTCATGCTTATAGAATGGCCTCAAAATCATCTAATTATAGTAGATTATCCTTCATTTGTAAAGAATTAGCCTCTTATTATGCTGCTTCCTCTGCCTTTAAATTAGCCTATACTTATGAAAAATTACACGCTGATTTTACGGCAACGTACGTGGCTGAATTGAATCAACATAAAATTTGGGAACTTGAAGCTAAATATGATTTTGAACGCAGGAAACAAGAGGCCGAATTGTTGATTCTACAGGCAAACAGACTTCAATTGAAAGCGTTGAGAGCGCAAATGAATCCTCATTTTCTTTATAATGCCTTAAATAGTATTCAAAATTATATCACTTCTAATGATATGACCCACGCAGCTAAGTATTTGGCAAAATTTGCCAAATTGATGAGGCAAAGTCTGGAATATTCTGATGTAGAAGTGATTAGTCTGGAAAAAGAAATAGCTTTTTTAGAGAATTATCTGTTTATTAATGAAAAATTAAGATTTGCAGATAAAATGTCCTATAAAATTAAAGTGGATGACGATATTGAGGAAGATTTAATAGGCGTTCCTGCCATGATTGTCCAACCTTACCTGGAAAATGCCATTGAACATGGGTTAAGGTCAAAAAAAGAGGGCTTTTTGAATGTTTATTTTCATTTGTTTAGTGAGCAATGTATCTTATGTATCATAGAGGATAACGGAATTGGGCGCGAAAAGGCCATGGCTTTACAAAAAGAAAATTTCAAATACCAGCATCATAAATCTAAAGGTACTTTAATCACAGAGCAAAGACTTCGACTTTTACACAAATCATTGGGTTCACAACCCGCGGTAAAAATAATAGATTTAAAAGACGAAGTGACAGGGATAGCAAAGGGTACCCGTGTGGAAGTGCTTATACCTATAATGGATTTAGACAGGTAGCTTTTTGAAAAAAGATATTATCTATTTATTTGATTAATTTGCTTATTATTTAAATAAATGAATAATACCATTTACCCAAGATTTCATACCGTTTAGTAATTAGAATGGCAATATGGGTCTTAAACATGCCCTTTTATTTGATTTAGGAAAAAAAATATATATTAAATTGATTACATTTGAGCTGTAGTTTTCTCATAGTATTTAATAGCTCCTGTGTGCATCGGTCTCCCCCGAACAGGAGCTATCTTTTTATCTCTTGCAAAATTTCGAAGTTGGCAATGATTTTATTTCCATCCTCATCCATCGCCATAATTTGATGTCTCCCTTCTTTTGGTTGTAGCGTTATTTGATGATAAATGCGGGTTTTCTCTATGAATATTCCGTCTAAATGCCAGTAAACTATTTTTTCAGGAATTCTGTGAGCTAGTTGGAATACCGTTTTTGACATTGTGCCATCTAAATTTTTCGGTACTTTTATTTGGGTAAATTCTCTTGGGTAAATCCATCCCATCATCTGATCATCTCCAGAAGTATCATTAAACGGCGCGCATAGTTCGTGCCAGGCAGGCAAAGGATTATAGGATGGATTGTTTTTTCGAAAATAGAATGCCTCCAGGGGAGGCAGCACCAAACGATTTTCAGCTTTCACCTTTTCATTTTCCAAACAATCAATATTTAGCTGAAAAAGGCCGTCTTCTGTTAGATAAACTTTTTTGTGAAAGGGGCAAACAGGACTTGAATTAGCAGTTTTCGGGGCTAAAATAACCTCTTCCTGACAATATGGGCCAGCTTGCCAGCCTGTTAATTTACATATTGATATTGGATGTAAATCGGAGGTTGGTATGGGGAAAAGTTTGCCTTTTTCAGGTAATTCATTGAATAAATTAAAAAGAAGAGGTGCTGCAACTTTTATTCCCGTTAAGCCTGGTTTTCCCTCACCGCTGGCGTTGCCAACCCAAACCCCAACGCAATATGATGTTGATATTCCTATGGCCCAAGCATCGCGAAAGCCAAAACTAGTACCTGTTTTCCAGGCAATAGGTTGATTTCCATTAAATTGCTGCCAAAATCCTTCTTCATCGGGACGTTTTAGGGCAATCATGGCTTGTAAAGTACTATAAATGGCTCCAGGCTTAAGAATTGGCAGTTGATTTTCAATATTAACCGTTGTTTTACCTTTACGATTTAAATACCAGGCAGGATGCCAGTTAAAATAGGGTTCTTTAGTATTTTCAGGAGTATAAAAAAGTAATGACCTTGCCATAGAACTATAAATACCGCATAAATCCCATAAATTAACCTCTGCACCGCCTAATATCAATGATAATCCATAGTGATCGGCAGAAAAGGGAAGAGAACGAATCCCCATTTTTATTAGTTGGTTATGAAACCGTCTAACATCATAGTTTTTAAGTAATTGAACAAAGGGAATATTTAATGACTGGATTAAAGCCTGGTCTGCAGCAACGAGGCCATGGTAGGATTGATCAAAGTTTACTGGCCTGTAACCTTTATAACTTACTGGCACATCACTTAACCAGGAAGTAGGTAACATAAGGCCATCCTGAAGACTTAAGGCATATAGGAAGGGTTTTAAAATACTTCCACTACTTCGATTGGAGGTAATTAAATCGACTTGTCTGCCGTAGTTTCCTAATTCATTGGTCGAATTACCCAGATAAGCGACTACTTTACCACTTGAAACGTCAAGAACCAGAACAGCTGCATTTTGGATCCCACTTGCTGATAATTGTAATTGATACTGATTGAGACGTTCCAGCATTCTTTCTTGAATATCAATATCAAGGGTTGTATTTTCAACCCCACCTTCTTTATTGGGAAATGTTCTGTCTAACAGATGATTGGCGAGATGGGGCAGGGAAAACACTTTTTCAGGTAGTGGCTCATCTTTTGATAATTGCCAAATTTCCTTGTCAATTATTTTTTTTCTATAAAGGTGATTCAGCAGATTATTGCGTTTATTTTTTAGTTTATCTCTATTTCTTCCAGGATGAATCAGGCCAGGGCTATTGGGTAAAACAGCAAGGAGAGAGGCTTCAGACCATGTTATTTGAGTTGCACTTTTACCAAAATATCTCCATGCGGCAGCTTCAATACCCACCACGTTTCCTCCAAAAGGGGCATGAGCAGTATACCAGCTTAAAATTTCTTTCTTTGTATAAGTCATTTCTAACACGGTCGCCAAAACCATTTCCTTTAACTTTTGAAAATAGGTCCTTCGTGGATTTCGCATGGCAAGGCGAATAACCTGCATACTTAGGGTGCTTCCCCCCCTTTTATTTTCGGGATGAGAGAGATTGTATTTAAAAGCGGAAAAAAGAGCAATGGGATCGATGCCTCGATGCAGAAAAAACCTTTTATCTTCAAATTCAATAAGTGCAACAGGATATTTATTGCTAATATCGGAAGATCTTGGAAACCTCCATTGTCCGTCGGAGGCAATCCTTGCACTTAGCAATTGCCCATTCTTATCGGTTATAACGGCAGCATAAGGAACATCAAACAATGGGTTAGGCAGCGAAAAATAAGCAAATAAGAGAAAAGCCCAACCCAATAATATATAAAAAAAGGGAAGAAAAATATGCAATATTTTAGGCGATAAAAAGGAGGAGTAACTTACAGGCACAAGATTAAATTAATATAACATTACGAAAATAAGAAGGAGAAATCTTTAATATTTTAGGTGGTAAAAAGGAAGAGAAACTCAAAGTTAAAGGATAAAGTAATAAAATATTACGAATTAAATAAAAAAAATTGTATTATGTAAATAATTTAGATTATTTTTGCATGAGGGTTTTTAAAAGTGAAAACCCCATGAAAAGCCGGTATTTTTTTGCCTTTATCTTCAGAGTGTTCTTAACCTAATGTTCTTTCCATTCTCATTTGTTAATTGGCCTGTGTTTTACCTTCTTTTCTTGGTATTTTTTTATTTAATATTAATTTTTTAAAGATGAACATTTTTGTTGCAAAACTGAATTTTGACACTCAGAGCGAAGACGTGCAGCGGGCATTTGAAGCGTTTGGTGCAGTAGATTCTGCTAAAGTTATTATGGATCGCGAAACTGGCCGTTCAAGAGGCTTTGCTTTCGTTGAAATGTCTAATGATGACGAAGCACAATCTGCTATTGATGCGCTAAACGAAACAGAGTTAGATGGTAGTACAATTGTAGTTAAAAAAGCTGAACCACGTCCACAGAAACCTAGAGGTTTCGGCGGTGGAGATCGTGGAGGTTTTGGCGGTGGAGACCGTGGAGGTTTTAACCGTGGCGGTGGCGGCGGCGGTGGAGATCGCGGTGGTTTCAGCCGTGGTGGAGATCGTGGAGACCGTGGTGGTTTCAACCGTGATCGTAACGACAGATTTGGAAGCTCAGGATTTGAAAGCGACTACAGTCGCCGTTAATTCCTTCCTTTATAAAAAAGGCGGTTGTTTTCTAACAACCGCCTTTTTTTATGCCCATTAAGGATCTTAAGCTCCTTTTGCAGCCAAATATCTTCTATTCACTTCTGACCAGTTAATGATGGTAAAAAATGACTGAATATAATCAGGTCTTCTGTTTTGATAATTTAGATAATAGGCATGTTCCCAAACATCCAGTCCTAAAATAGGTGTTCCTTTCTGATCAACAACATCCATCAGAGGATTATCTTGATTCGGTGTGGAAGAAACAAATAATTTACCTTGTCCATCTACACTTAACCATGCCCAGCCAGATCCAAACCGGGTAGTGGCTGCTTGAGAAAAAGATGTTTTGAATGAATCCATTCCTCCAAGTTCCGCTTCAATAGCCTGTATTACAGGTAGATTACTGTCGGCATTTGAACCAGCAGAAAGAATGGTCCAAAATAAATTATGATTATAAAAACCACCCCCATTATTTCTAATGGCCGGAGAATATGTGGAAATGTTACTTAATATTCCTTCAATGTCTAAACCAGATGCAGCTGTATTTCCTTCTAAAGCGGCATTTAGATTGTTTGTGTAGGCAGCATGATGTTTGCTGTGGTGAATTTCCATCGTACGTGCATCAATAACAGGTTCTAAAGCCTGATATGCATAGGGAAGTTCTGGTAAGGAGAAAGCCATTATTTAAAATTTTAGTGATGAAATTATACATTAAATATAATTTAAAAAACCTTATGAACAGGTAATTGGTTCAAACTATGACAATCATTATTTGGAAAAAAGGAACATTCAATTAATTTTGCCTCAAATTAATTTAAAATACAAAAGCCATGGCATTCAGACAAGAAAAGGATAGTATCGGATATGTTGATGTACCCGCCCATAGGTATTGGGGTGCTCAAACCCAACGCTCTTTTGAAAATTTTAAAATAGGTGGTCATCTGATGCCCATTGAAATTATCAGGGCATTTGCCATTTTGAAAAAGGCAGCGGCTTTGACAAATAATGAAGCGGGAATCCTTGATGCAGAGAAAACGAATTTAATCTGCCAGGTTTGTGATGAAATCAGTTCGGGATTACTTGACGACGAGTTTCCATTAGTCGTCTGGCAAACAGGTTCAGGTACTCAGTCTAATATGAACCTTAATGAGGTTATTGCCAACAGAGCGCATGTATTAAATGGAGGAAGTCTTTCCGACGCTAAAAAAATATTACATCCCAATGATGATGTCAATAAATCGCAGTCTTCTAATGATACTTTTCCTACAGCTATGTCTATCGCCGCTTATACTTATTTGGTAAAGCATACGATTCCAGCTATCAAACAGTTACAAAAAACTTTAGATGGAAAAGCTAAAGATTTTGCTGATATTGTTAAAACAGGAAGAACCCATTGTATGGATGCAACACCTTTAACTCTAGGGCAGGCATTTTCAGGATTTGTTTCTCAGCTTAATCATGCTGTCAACGCTATCTCTAATACTTTGCCCCATGTTTCAGAACTGGCTCTTGGTGGCACTGCCGTTGGAACTGGATTAAATACACCTCCTGGGTATGCTGAAAATGTAGCAGCCCATATTGCCTCACTAAGTGGGTTGCCCTTCATTACGGCAGAAAATAAATTTGAATCTTTGGCTTGTCATGACGGGATGGTGGCTTCTCATGGCGCTTTGAAATCGGCAGCAGTAGCCCTGATGAAAATAGGTAATGATATCAGATTGCTTTCAAGTGGCCCGCGTTCAGGTATTGGGGAGATAATCATTCCAGCAAATGAGCCAGGTTCATCTATTATGCCCGGAAAAGTAAATCCTACGCAATCGGAAGCACTTACCATGGCTATGGCCCAGGTTATGGGTAATGATGTAGCGATAAATATCGGTGGTATGAACGGACATTTTGAATTAAATGTCTTTAAACCATTAATCATATTTAATTTTTTAACCTCCGCTCGTTTAATAGCAGATGCCTGTTTGAGTTTTGACGAACATTGCGCCGTTGGTATTGAAGCCAATCATGCCAGAATAAAAATGCATTTAGATAATTCGCTGATGTTAGTAACGGCATTAAACACCAAAATAGGTTATGATAATGCAGCAGCCATTGCAAAAAAAGCCTATAATGAAAATACGACGCTGAAAGAAGCAGCAGTAACGCTCGGACTTTTAACAGCAGATGAATTTGATGCCTGGGTTAAACCAGAAGAAATGATCAGTGGTATGTAGTCCACTAAAGACATTAACATACATTTAACCTTTTTATAACAGCCTGAATATCATTTTTTTAAATTATATTCAGGCTGTTATCGTTACCTCGGACATCTACACCTGTTGAAGATGATCGATACTCTTTGGATATTGCA
>Ga0304730_1000245_pt1 | contig 48167 bp, 46 predicted proteins | sample M_130628_MF_Meta_FD_190474 | JGI IMG/M metagenome (GOLD analysis project Ga0304730, IMG submission 190474) | Freshwater microbial communities from Lake Montjoie, Canada to study carbon cycling - M_130628_MF_MetaG (v2) (version 2) | ecosystem: Environmental > Aquatic > Freshwater > Lake | place...
TAAGGCCATAGCCCTGGAGCTTGGACGTAGTTAACCTCGGTTAATCGAAGAACCTAACTTCTTTAGCGCATCTCCGCTCACGCGGTAAACAGTCCACTCATCCATAGGCACTGCGCCTAGGGATTTGTAGAACTCGATTGATGGTTCGTTCCAATCCAGAACCCACCATTGCAAGCGCTCGTAATCGCGTTCAATACAGATCTTTGCGAGCTCTTTTAGAAAAGCTAAGCCGAAACCTTTGCCGCGATGGGCAGGATCTATGTAGAGATCTTCTAGATATATTCCGGGCTTACCAACCCATGTTGAATAGTTTAGAAACCAGATAGAGATTCCAACTACAAGGCCGTTATCTTCTGCAACGTGGCAGTAGGCATGCGGGTTAGCAGAAAAAAGCGACTCATTAATCTGCTCGAGCGTAGCCTTAGCCTCTAACGGGGCTTTTTCATACAAGGCAAGGTCTTGTATAAGCGCAAGAATGCGCGGGGAATCCTCTTTTTGAGCGAAACGAATCACGGGGAAATTGTAGGGGATATCAGTGCTGCTAGATAGTTTTGAAAATCTACCCTATTCTTAGGAAACTATGACAGATGCTAACAACGAGCAAGAGTTAGGTCTATTAAGAACCGAGCAGGTTGACGCTAAATTTCATATGCTCGATGTCATGACTGTATCTGAGTTATTACTGGCCATGAATGAGAGTGATGCTGAAGTTCCTAAAGCCATAAGTTTGGTCTTACCTAGAATTGAAAAAGCGATTGATGGTGTCATTGATCGCATGCTTCAAGGCGGACGATTGATCTATATCGGTGCTGGTACATCGGGACGACTTGGTGTTTTAGATGCAGCTGAATGTGGTCCGACATTTTCTATAACATCAGAGCAAGTTGTAGCATTTATCGCTGGGGGAGACAGTGCAATTAAGAATCCCGCTGAAGGCGCTGAGGATTTGCCAGAACTTGGCAAAGCGGATTTACAATCCATAAATGTTGGACAACTTGATTGTGTAGTTGGAATTGCAGCCAGTGGTAGAACTCCATATGTGATGGGTGCAATTGAATATGCGCGTAGTGTAGGAGCGCTAACAATTGCATTGACTTCTAATCCAAATTCACAGATTGGCAAGATCAGTGACCATGCATTGGATATCGACTCCGGCCCTGAACTACTTGCAGGTTCGACTCGGCTTAAATCTGGCACCGCACAGAAACTTGTCCTAAATATGATCTCAACAGTTTCAATGGTCCGCCTCGGCAAGACCTTTGGAAATTTAATGGTTGATTTACAGGTGAGCAACGAAAAACTTGCCGATCGCGCGGTACGTATAATCCAAACTGCTACCGGTTCGACAAAAATCGAGGCGAGTGAGGCGTTGAAGGCCTCTGGCCATGAGGTAAAAGTGGCGATACTCATGCTACTTCTACACATCGAGCCTCAAACAGCACGAGAGCGTTTGCAGGCATCATCGAATCGAATCAGGGAAGCGCTCACCGACCGTTAGATAACAGCGATTCGTTACCAAAATAGGCTTGACGTGACCTGATTTCGGCGATAATTTTCACCAATAATATTATTTCTTGAAGGTTATTTTCATGAGGAGGTACGTTAATGACAAGTTCATTAATGAGTCCTTCAACCAGCAACACTTCATATAGCGACCTTTTGGGTGAAATTAAAAGCTCATTTAACTCCTTTCATGCCAGCGAGGCATCTATCGCAAACTGTGTACTCCAAGATCCTCACGGAACCTCACTCCTCAATATTTCACAACTAGCCGATTTTAGTAAGACCTCAGTTGCATCGGTAGTTCGCTTCAGTAAAGCAATTGGTTATAAGGGATTCCCAGAGTTTCGAAGGGCTCTTATTAGCGAAGTAAGTCGCAACGGTTTTGATGCTCAAAATATCTCTGAGCTTGATAGCGGTATCGAAATCGAAGATTCAATTGAAGAAGTGATAAGAAAAATTGCTCTTGCCGATTCTAGAGCTATTCAAACCACTGCTGAACGATTAGATGTGCCAAGTTTTAAGAAAGTTGTTGATGCTTGGAGTAGCGCACCAACAATAGGAATCTTCGGATTAGCTTCAAGCGGATATGTTGCGATGGATTTACAGCTTAAATTAAATCGCCAAGGTAAAAATGCAATCGCATGGCGCGATGCCCATACTGCACTTACTTCAGTCTCACTTTTGAGCAAAGGAGATTGTTTGGTAGCTATAAGCCACAGCGGCACCACTCTGGACGTTATCGGAGTTATAGAAGAGTTCAAAGCCCGTGGTGTAACTATCGTTTTAATTACAAATGCAATTCGTAGCTCCGCAACGACTTTAGCTGACATTGTGTTACATACATCTGCACGGGAAACCACCTTCCGTAGCGGAGCAACTTCGAGCCGAATCGCTCAATTAACGGTGGTTGATTGTCTCTGTGTCGCACTGGCGCAGAGAAACTGGAGCGGCACCAAGTTTGCTCTGGAACAATCCAGATCGGCTGTGGGTAGCCGTTCCGGTAAAAGGACTGAAGTTCAACAAGATGTACTTCTGTCATCAACCAAAACCCGCCCTCGAGGAGGAAATAAGTGAAAATAAGATCACGTCATTTGCGCAGTTTGCTTGCTGCAGTAATTGCGGTTTCGGCTATCGCCGTTCCTGTTGTTACTGCTCAAACGGCTAGTGCAGCAACTGAACTAACATTTTGGAGCTGGCGTCCAGAAGATAAGGTTTTCTATGAAAGCCAAGCCGCCATTTTCAAAGAGCAGACTGGAATCTCAGTTAAGTTCACACCATATGTAGCAACTGAGTACAACGCACTTCTTGCAACAGCCTTAACTGCTGGTAGTGGTCCAGATGTAATGCAGATACGTGCATACGGTGGAATGGCCGCACTTTCAGATGCCGGAAACTTTCTTGCATTGACATCAAAGGATGTTCCTGCACTTAAGACAATGGCGCCCGGAACACTTCAAGGTACACAGGGGTATACAAATAAATCAGTATTTGGCCTTCCATATGCAACATCAGTATTGGGAGTTATGTATAACCCAGATCTCTTGAAAAAAGCTGGCGTAAAAGCACTTCCACAGACATGGTCAACATTCCTTGCTGCACTTAAGACGGTAAAAGCCGCAGGCATTCTACCTCTTGGTAACGGCACAGGATATGCACCAGGGTTAGAGCAAATGTGGGGAGCAGTAGGTCCAACATTCTATGGTGGAACTTCATTCTTTAATGATGCTGTTGCTGGAAAGCGCTCATTCACAGACAAGAACTTTGTTGCATCATTGCAGGCGGTAAAGGATCTAATGGCATTTATGCCAGAAGGTGCTGCTGCCCTTGACTACAACACTGCACGTGGTTTGTTCGCAAACGAGAAGGCTGCCTTCTACATTGGAGGAAACTATGAGATTTCATACTTCCGTTCGTTGAACCCTTCACTTAACGTCGGTTGGATGCCAGCACCTGCTGCAGCAACTGGCGCCAAGAAGTATGTAACTAACTGGACAGATGGTGGATTTGCAATCAATGCAAAGACAACTCATAAAGCTGAAGCTCTTAAGTTCCTTAACTTCCTTGCAAGTAAGGATTTCTCTCAGGCAGCAGCCGATCAGCTAGGGTGGATTTCAACAGCGAAATACATCAAAGCAACTGATCCAGCAGTAATCTCAATGATTCGTGCTATCCCAACTTCAGGTACACCATTCTTGACTCTTGTCGGTTTCCGTTACGGAACACCAACAAGCTCAGCAACTATGCAACCTGGATTCCAGAAAGTCGCATCAGGTGCGTCAACTCCTGCAGATCTTGCAAAAGATATTCAGGCAGCAGTTGCATCCTGGTACACCCCACAAAAGGGTAAGGCTTAACTCATACGGTAATTGGGCGCGGGAAGCAATTCCCGCGCCCAATTTTCACTTTTACAACAACTATTTGTAGAGATGGAGTGCAGTGCTAAAGAGTGGATTGAAAAGACAGCAACAGAAATTCACTTGGCTACTCTTAACTCCTGGGATATTAGTTATAGTAATTTTTACAAGTCTTCCAGCTTTTACCACTTTGAGTTACTCCTTTTTCCACTGGAGCGGCTTTGTAAGAGGCGACTGGGCTGGAGTTGAAAACTTCCAGCGGCTCCTCACATTTCCTTTTAGATCTCAGTTCCTAAGCGCACTGCGCCATAACACTTTAGTTTTTATTGGAATCTTTCTAATTCAAACATTGGGTGGAATTCTCTTGGCCTACTCGCTTTATCAACTGCGAAAGGGACAGAGGTTCTTTAGAACAGTTGCATTTTTTCCTGTGATTTTCTCGCTCGTAATCGTGGGATATATGTGGCAATCACTATTAAATCCATTTAATGGTCCTATCAATATATTAATTTCTAAATTAGGAATAGATAGCGGGGGTCTATTGTGGCTGGGTGAAACTAAGACAGCTTTACCAACCATGGTCTTCATCAATTTATGGCGTTGGGTTGGATTTCCAACAATTATTTTCCTTGCAGGCCTTAATGCTATTAACGCTGAATATCTAGAGGCAGCTCGCATAGATGGTGCTAGCGATTCACAGATTTTCCGAAAGATCATGTTTCCATTATTGGCCCCGTCTATGACGATCGTGTCAGTCCTAACCTTCATAGGGGCCTTCGAATGGTTTGATTTACCCTTCATTTTGGGGGGCTCTAATGGAAACCCAGAAGGGGCCGCCGACACATTAGCTCTCATGTTTTACAGGCTTTCATTTGGCTCAGCCGATTCAATTGCAAATGAAGTCGGTGTTGGTTCAGCCCTTGGAGTTGTAATCTTTGTAATTGTTGGTGTCGGTGCCACCCTTGGTGCAAAAATGCTTCGAAGTCGAGAGGTTGAGAGTTAAATGAAACTCTTGATGACCAAGAATCTCTTTAGATCGATTTTAATAATTAACGTTCTGACAGTTCTACTACCGATATTCTTCTTATTTAACTCGGCTTTACGTGAGACGAATGACTTTGCTCGTAATCCATTAGTTTTAGCGCGACACCCTTACTGGCAGAACTTCTCGGATGTCTGGGCAGATGGAAACTTTGCTGTCTATTTAAAGAACTCAATTATCGTGACCGGTGGGTCACTCTTATTAATACTCTTATTTTCCATCGGTGCGGGCTTTGTTCTGGGCCGATACACATTTAAAGGCCAAAATCTCATCATTGGCTTTATTCTTACTGGGATGCTTATTCCTGCAAAACTTGCGATCTTGCCACTATTTATCCAACTCAAGTGGATGCATCTTCTCAACTCTCACATAGGCCTTATTCTTGTTTATACGGCAGGTGCTCTACCGGCAGCAATCTTTATAATGAGTGGTTTCTTTAGAGCTCTACCTTTGGATCTAGATAATGCAGCCCGCATAGATGGCGCATCTGAAGGCCAACTTCTAAGGAAAGTTCTCGTGCCACTTGTGAAGCCAGGCCTTGCAATCATCGCGATTTATTCAGCGATTCCTATCTGGAATGATTTCTTTCTTCCATTGGTTTTCCTTCAAGATCCATCTAAGAAGACAATCATGCAGGGATTGACGGCCTTCTTTGGTGAGTATCAGTCACAGTGGGGCGCACTCTTTGCAGGCTTAACAATGGCGGCTCTTCCACTTATTGTTCTATACCTATTACTCTCAGAACAGTTTATTAAGGGCCTAACCGCAGGCGCTGTGAAGGGCTAGGAGATGTACTTTCTAGGTATCGACGCTGGAGCCTCAGCTACAAAGTGGTCTCTGATCGATGAGAGTGGCATTGTCGCAGCCGGTACTCAAGAGGCCATGGATGGTCATCTTTATCGTGATGCTTCGAAGATTCGTATGGATAGCGTACTCAATGAAATCTCCCAAGAGATTAGTGGGAAAAAAGTCGATCGAATCTATATGGGAATCACCGGTGTAGTACACGATGGTTCGATCGAAAAATACCTTGAAAAATATTTTATGGCCCCATCTATTGTTGTTTCAGATATTGAGCTTGCATATAGAGCAAATTTTGTTCAAGGTAATGGAATTTTATTGTATGCCGGTACAGGCTCAGTGGCATATGCCATCGATGAAAAAGGTGAGATTCATCAAATCGGTGGGTGGGGATATTTGCTTGGCGATGAGGGGGCAGGATATTGGATTGGCCGTGAAGCTATTCGTCAGGCTCTACATCTCATTGAATCCAAAGAGATTACATCACCTGGATCACTTGTTGATCTCATCTTGAAAGAGATTAATGCTAATGATTGGAACTCAGTAAAGAGTTTTGTCTACTCTAATGATCGTTCAGCAATCGCGGCATTGAGCAAGGTTGTTGATCAAGCAGCGCTAAAGGGTGACAAGAGTGCAATTGAAATACTAAATAGAGCGGCAGGCCACCTTGCAGATTTGGTTGAACGAGCTGATCGGAACCTCTTAAGAAAATCTCTACCCATCAAATTTACTGGTGGGATAAGTAGTTCAGTCAGTCTCTATCGCGAACTTGAGAAATTCTTAAAAGTAAGAGTTTCAATCTCAACCGTTGATATTGCACTACGTGCGGCGGAGCTTGCTGGCTCTTAAGATCTAATGTGGAAGTCTAAATCGGTTGCGGGATATAGCCTCTATGAGTAAATCCTCCTGCAGTGTTTTAAGGGCTTTTTCAACCTGAGATTCCTCTGGCCATAATTTCTTAATTGCCCTCTCAGTCAGTGATTCATTCTCGCGCAGGGCTTGAACGATTGTGCCACGGCACTTTCTATCGGTGCCATGCCAGTCCTGTGATTTTCTAATGAGATCACTCTTCGGGTAGCCATTTTTGCGCCAGTTACAGGCAGAGATAACTGGGCAGAGTTCACACTTTGGATTCTTGGATGTGCAGACAATTGCACCTAGCTCCATCGTTGCAGCGGCCCATATATGTGCATTCTTTTCTGGAAGCAATGTAAGACGCCTAGCTTTTTCACGGCTTGTTGGTGAAGGCTTTGGATGCTCGTTGCCATCTATAACACGTGTTAGAACTCTACGAATATTTACATCCATCACTAATGTGCGTTGATCAAAGGCAAAGGCGGCGATAGCAGCTGCGGTGTATTCGCCAATTCCGGGCAAAGTTTTTAGAGTTTCAAGATCCTCTGGAACTTCATTATTAAAATCCTCGGCGATGAGTTGAGCTGCAGCATGTAAGCGCAGTGCACGGCGCGGGTAGCCAAGACGGCCCCAGGCGGTAATAACTTGTGCGGGAGATGCTTGCGCTAAGTCGGCAGGTGTAGGCCAGCGCTCCATCCATTCAATCCATTTAGGTAGAACACGATTGACAGGGGTTTGTTGCAACATATATTCACTGACCATCACACCCCACGGGGTTGTAGAGCGCCATGGTAAATCACGTTTGTTTCTCTTAAACCAATTAACTATCGGCTTTTCCAGCGGGTTCATTCGCCAGTTATTTTTACCCGTGAGAGTGCTTGATCAAGACGTGATACTTCAACGATCTCCATGCCATCAATCTTTGTTTCTGATCCAGTTGGAACAAGGGCACGCTTAAAACCTAAGCGATAAGCCTCTTGAAGCCTACGATTTACACCGCTTACCTTTCGAATCTCACCAGCTAAACCAACCTCACCAATTGCTACTAAATCTGCAGGCAACGCAAGTCCTTTAGCGGCAGAGGCCACGGCCAGCGCAAGGGCTAAATCGGCGGCGGGCTCAGACATTTTCATGCCGCCAACGGTTGCGGCATATACATCGCGGCCACCCACACGCACACCTGCTCGAAGTTCTAGAACTGCCAATGTCATTGATGTTCGGGCCGAATCAAGGCCTGATACAACACGGCGTGCATTTCCAAAGTCATTTTCGCGGCCCTGACTTACTAGCGCTTGAATCTCTGCAAGTAAGGGGCGACGGCCTTCAAGGGTGACAGTTACGCATGTACCCGGAACTGGTTCGGTATGGCGAGAAGTAAATAGACCTGTGGGATCTAATACCGATTCGATTCCGGCATCACTTAAATCAAAACAGCCCACTTCATCAGATGCTCCGAAGCGGTTCTTGATCGCACGGATTAAACGAAGACGTGAGTGGCGCTCGCCTTCGAACTGCAGAACTACATCGACAATGTGCTCGAGCAGACGCGGACCTGCAATCGATCCATCTTTAGTAACGTGACCAACTAATAATAAAGTGATATCGCGGTCTTTACAGATTCGAATGAGTGCGCCTGCAACTTCGCGTACCTGTGTAACCCCGCCAGGTGATCCATCGGCAGTTGCACTACCGATCGTCTGTACAGAATCGATAATGACCAGTTGCGGTTTAACGGCATCGATATGTGCGATGACAGCGCCTAGATCGGTTTCAGAGGCGAGGAATAAAAGTGGATCGATAGCTTTAATGCGCTCAGCGCGCAAGCGAACTTGTGAAGCGGACTCTTCACCACTTATATAGAGAGCAGAGAGTCCTTTAGATGCCGTTTGTGCTGCAACAGAGAGCAGCAGTGTTGACTTTCCAACTCCGGGCTCACCTGCCAATAAAATCGCAGCTCCCGGAACTAAACCGCCACCTAAAACTCGATCAAGCTCACTTACGCCCGTCGGACGTGCATGAGCTGCAGATAAATCAACATCACCAATTGGTGTTGCCTTATGTGTTACATGACCTGGAACAAGCGAGAGTTTCTTCGGAGCTGCAATCTCTTCGACGCAGCCCCATGCCTGGCACTCTCCGCAGCGGCCCACCCATTTCTGCGATGTCCATCCGCATTCGGTGCAGCGGAAGGGATCCTTTTCGACTTTAGCCATGGGTAGAGCCTAGAACGAAGGGCTGACTATTTCTTCTGAGCCGCAAGTGTTGCTGGGTGTTGGATAACAAAGAGGGGAAGTGAACGGCTCTGCGCATCTTTGATGCCTGCAATACGAATGTCACACAGGCGTGCAAGCTCGGCATATGCCTCTTCACCCATCAGTTTCTGAAGTTCATACTTGTTAGAGAGATACACCGGCTGCGTTCCCACGTGTGCATCGGGATTGCTCGTGCAGTACCAATCAAAATCATCTCCGCCATCGCCCCATGCAAGGCGTTCGTACTCTCCAATGACAGTTACTGAATATTCGCGCTCGCCAACTTCGCGGGTTTCAAAGCTACGACGCAGCGGTAACTGCCAGCAAACATCAGGCTTAGTATCTACAAAGTGTTTGTTTTCCTTAATTGCTAAATGATGTAGAACGCAGCCAAAAGATCCGGAGTATCCCGGGGCCTCATGTCCTTTACGATTTAAAAAGATACAACCATCCTCAACACGACGTGTTTTACGTTCGCCATCTTCATCTTTTTCAGAGATTCGTAGCTTGGCGCCTGGTTTTTTTGGACGGGCCTCTGCATAAAACTGCCACATCTCTGGAGTTAAATACGCTGCCGCCTTGTCGGTACGGGCCTCGTCATCTTCATCGGTATACATTGCACCTTCGGTGCAGCAGCCGCCATATGGTTGGTTTTTAAATAGACCTTGGCAGCCATCTCCATAGATACATGTCCAGTATGAGGTCAACCATGTTAGGTCGCATTTAAAGATTTCTTCAGGGTCACTTGGATCAGAGAACTCAACCCAATCACGCGCAAAACCTGGCTTTACTTCGGACATAGTCGCAGAGCCTACACGCCTAACAGGTAGGCTTGCGCAATGAGTAAGTCGATAGCAGTTGGTGTAATTGGTGCAGGTGTGATGGGCGAAGCACTTATCGCTGCGCTCATTGCATTTGGTGTTAAGCCAGAGCTGATAACTATCTCTGAAAAACGTAAAGATAGAGCCGACGAACTCGTCAAGCGTTATGGTATTAGCGTTGCCGAAATCAGTGGCAACGTTTCGAAGGCTCAAGCCTTACTTCTTGTCGTAAAACCACAGGATATGGCTGGAGTTCTTAGCGAAATCAAGAGCTCACTGAACCCTGATGCCGTTGTGGTCACTTTCGCAGCGGGAAAGACAATCGCATTTGTCAGTCAAGCACTAGGTACCGGCAATCCAGTTATACGCGTTATGCCTAATACCGCCACATTGGTCGGTGCGGGGATGGCTGCTATCTCACTTGGCAGCGGCGTGACGGCCGAGCAATCTGATTTTGTTACTGGCTTCTTAGCGGCAACCGGCAAAGTTGTTGAGCTGCCTGAGAATTTACAGGATGCAGTAACTGCAACGAGTGGATCCGGGCCAGCATATTTTTTTAGATTCATTGAAGCGATGGTCGATGGTGCAAAAGCGCTGGGGCTTTCGCATGAGGTTGCAACAGAGCTAACGGTGCAGACCATGATTGGCGCGGCTAAATTATTAGAAAGTTCTGGAAAATCTGCTACAACTCTTCGCGAGAATGTAACAAGCCCTAATGGGACAACTGCTGCTGCATTAAAATCTTTAGATGCTAATGAGATCTCAATCCTAGTTGCTACCGCTATGAAAGCCGCGCGCGATCGCTCGCAGGAATTAGCGTGAAGCGGTTTATAACACTAGTTTTAATCTCAACACTCATTGCAACCCCGTCCACACAGGCTGCACCTAAAAAGATCGCAGTTAAAGCCCTCAACTTAGTAACAACAATTAGCAATAAAGAAGAGGTAGCGGGCTTTGTTGTAAGCGCTAAAACGATAATTATTTTCGGCACATCAGTGGATAAATCCTTTGCTCGTGCTCTAGATATCAACGGGCAAGAGCTATGGAATATCCCGCTTGATCCAAACTCTCCATCGATTGCTAGTGCTGGAGCTGTTGATAGCGCTGGAAATATATGGATAGCGGGTTCTACATCGCTGCTTCGGCCCAAACCCACTCCCTCTGCAACTAGTACTCCACTTAATCCCGATGCCCTTTCCAATACTCCTGACACCTATAATCCTGATTTAAGCGCTGTAGCGATCTGGAAAATCCCATCAGGAACATCTAGCCCTATTCTCTATAGCGCCCAACAAAGTGCGCCTGTATTAATTTCAGCGATTGCCGTAGACAAGAATGGTCTCTCTTTAGTTGGTATGACTCAGTCGGTAAAGGGCAGCTCAGGATTTGTAATCAGCGCCAATGCCCTAGGAGAATTTGGAAAACCTCTATTAATTGGGAAAACATCCACCACTCTAGATGCGGTAGTTCGCCACAGTGATGCAACGTTAACAGTAACAGGTGCAAGTAGCGAAACTTTAGGTGGCAAAAAATTAGCCGGACTAATTGACGGTGTAGTTATTAAAATTTCAAAAACTAATACGATACTTTCAGTTGTTCGTAGTTCTGCACCTAAGGCAGAGCGTAACTGGAGTAGTGCGACATCGGCACTTTTACTTGGTGGCAGCGTTGTTACAGGCATAAAAACTGAGAGCGTGGTAACTAAGTTTTCTAACAGCTATGTGCCAACATGGACATATCGCTTCGCATCAACTGGTCCAACATTAACCCTAGGTTCAACATACGCCTTCTTTCTTTCTAAAGGTGTAATCCCACAGTTAAATAACTGGATACCAAAAACCCCTCAACCAATTCTCTTAAGTTTTGATGCCAAGGGATTGATAAGCGGTGCATTTAGTGCAGGTATTGATCAGCGTGAAATAGTTGGCTTATCTAGTAGTAAAGAGTTGGGAGTTGTGTGCCTTACTGCTAGCGCAGAGACCATATCAATCTTTACCTTAAGTTAATTAAGGCTTTAGTAGCGCTAACTTATTGCTGACTGTTGCCAGTAAGTACTTAACTTTATTAACAGTAACCCAAGCGCTCTGTGTTGGTTCAGCGCCTTGGCCGCTACGGACTAAGCGAATCGCCGACTGACCCATAGCGGCTTTGCTTGTATCTAGTGCACAAAGACGCTCTTGACAGTTAAAGACAATAGTTTTTCCATCGATAGATAAATAGGCACCAGGTGAACCAAAATTCTCAGTCGTGGACTTTGAAATAGCCAATGGTGCGCTGAGCATCGCCCAGCGGATCTGATCAGGCTTTGGAAAGGAGGTCATAGATGTGGCTAACCAAGCGATCATTAAATCACCGTTTATTTTACTAATTGCGACGTCATAACCAAAGATTGATGCATCATCTGTAGAGATATCAAATGATTGATATGACCAGGCAGTGGCATCGTTTCCAATACGGATTGCAATACGAACTGCACCGGATGTGATCTCTTTCTTCTGATTCAGGGTTACAACCGAGTCGTAGACAACATATGTCTTAGTGCCATCAGAGGTGGCTTGTAAGTGAAAGGCGACATCGCCAGTTGAGCGACCATCGGTTTTACGATCACCATCGACTAACTCATAAACCCAAGGGTTTGTACCCGTCTTTACAGCCCCGAGCAGAATTCCTTGACTCTCATCACGGTAGAAGACCTGTACACCGTTAGTCGTAGCCACGCACGCGTTTGTCACACTGACATCGCTAGATGTGCGGACTCGGTTTAAGTCTTCGTAGTTATTAACTACAGGCCCATCACCATCGACAACTTCAAATGCAAAACTCTTACCGTTATAGGTCGCATACCTTAGATCCTTATTGGTGGCATCGCTATAGAAAATATGTAAGAGCTGCTTTGTTCCAGTGCCATTAACACATAAAGATACGGGACTATTTATTGCGTTCGAGGTACGGCCGCTAGCACCACCTGCACCATCAACTGTTACCTTCTTCCATACCTTGCCATCAAAGGTTGCAAGCTTTAAATCACCACTCGTAGTATCGGTATATGCGATTGCGGGCTTGCCGTTAAATGTTGCACTAACAACCGATTTTCCATCGGCGGCGCTATCTAGAACCGTGCTCTTCCAGCCCGCTTGTGGGATGGTCGTTTTAGTTGTTACAGCCTCAGATAGACCCAGGGAGTTTTTTGCAACGACAGAAAATGTGTATGAAAGGCCGTTTTTTAAACCACTAACAACGACGGGGCTGGATAAGGCGCTCTTCTCAACACCTGTCTTGAGATTTTTTATGATGTACTCACTCACCTGCGCTGTGCGTAAGTTCACGGGTGGATCAAAAGTGATCAGTGCCGAAGAATCAGCGGTAAAGGCCTGAACATTGCGGGGTACTAGAGGAAGACCAGTTGCAATACCGATAGGTGGTTTGCTGCGCATATCTTCGATCATTGCGAGCAGTAATGGCCCGGGCTCTGTAAATATCTCACCCGGATCTAAATTAGGAGTCATGACAGAGTCCAAACCCGATTTTGAAAATGTTGCCTCATCTAAGTGACTAGTTGAAGAGCCAGGTGTGTAATTCAAAGGTGTGTATAGCTTTGGTTTAACTCCACCGTTGGCTTTGATTGCATTTGCACCAGACCAAAAAAGCGGTGCTGTTAGAGCTTGAGCTAGCTCTTTTGATGGTGTCGGTAAATCTGCCAAACGTTTCCCATCTATTGTCTGGGCATATGCATCGTATGGTGTTGGTTGATCAAGACTTGCAACCCCAAAGTTGGCGTCGTATGCATCGTTAGATAAGAAGCCAATTCCATGCGCAATTTCATGCAGGAATACCGATCGAAGATCGTATTCGCGTTGCGATGGCATGCCATCTCCACGTGTATTCCAACCACCGTTTGAGTTAACTTGAATAATTACATCTGGATTGGCCTTATCTAAATCTTTACCAGCAAGAGCATTTGCAAGAGCAGAGGTGTACCAGAGTGATTGATCCGGTGCACCGGCAAAAGATGAGAAGAAGTTTACTGGGCGTGCACTACCGAGGACTCCCCACGAACTCGAACGGCCCCATGATGCATCAATGCTAACTGGCACGCTCGATGCAAAGTTTGCAGACCAAATATCGACCGCTGCTTGGACCTCTTTTTTAGCCCAGTCGGGGAAGTTGTTGTATGTGACATTGAAAGTAGATTTAGCAACACCGACGGCAGACTTTGGTCGCGGAGTAGTCGTTGTTACTGGATTTGTTCCGGCATATATATGACCCCACTGTGTTCCAGGAACCTCTAAGAAGAGAGCTTGTGCAGAGGGAGCGTTCAGCAGGGATCCAACAAGGGCGGTGAGAATTACCGCTACTCGCAGATGCTTAAAGTGAATGGCCCGCATAAGCGCAAACACTACCAAGATGAGATGATTTCACCATGGTCGATAGTGCAGATAGCCAACTTTCAAAGGAAACTGACAGGGTTAGTGCCTGCATTGTTACCGTATTTACTAGGCATGGTTGCCATCTCTGTCATGTTGCTATAGAGATACTCGAATCAATGAAGGTTGAATTAAAATTTACTATTGAGAAGAGATATATAGATGGAGATCAAGAGTTAGAAAAGCTTTATGGTGAGCAAGTTCCAGTTATTCAGATTGACGGAGAGCATCATGATTTCTGGCGGGTAGATCCAGAGCGCTTTAGATCTTCCCTTGAAAAACATCGTCAGCGTCGATAATTTTGTACGAGTAGCCCTGTTCGGCTAAAAAGCGTTGACGGTTTTGTGCAAAGTCTTGGTCGACAGTGTCGCGGGAGATAACAGAGTAAAACTTTGCACTGCGCCCATCGGCCTTCGGTCGAAGTATTCGGCCCAAGCGTTGAGCCTCTTCCTGTCTGCTACCAAAGGCTCCCGATACTTGAATCGCAATAGTTGCATCAGGTAAATCAATTGAAAAGTTAGCAACTTTAGAGACAACTAAGCAAGTGATCTCCCCAGTTCTGAACTTATTGAAGAGAATTTCGCGCTCTTTGATAGGAGTATCACCTTTAATTAAAGGCACACCGAGTGTTTCAGAGAGTTCATCTAGCTGATCGATGTACTGCCCGATGACTAAAACCTGCTCTCCTGCATGTTTTTCAACTAAGGCCTCGACGACATTGCGCTTAGTGCGAGTTGTTGCACATGCGCGATAGCGATTTTCAGGCTCGGCCGTTGCATATAACAATCGCTCGCCCTCGGTTAAGTTAACGCGGACTTCAATACATTCAGCTGGCGCGATATAGCCTTGAGATTCAATCTCTTTCCACGGCACGTCATAACGCTTTGGACCGATGAGAGAAAAGACCTCGCCCTCCATTCCATCTTCGCGAACTAACGTTGCCGTTAAACCTAAGCGTCTGCGGGATTGGATATCGGCGGTAAATCGAAAGATCGGTGCTGGTAATAAGTGGACCTCGTCGTAGATAATCAAACCCCAGTCATGCGTGTCAAAGAGATCTAAATGAGCGTACACACCATTCTTTTTCTTGGTCATAACTTGATACGTAGCAATAGTTACAGGGCGAATCTCTTTCTTGGAGCCTGAGTACTCACCGATCTCATCTTCATTAAGTGTTGTGCGTTTCAATAACTCTTCACGCCATTGGCGGGCGGCGATTGTATTTGTCACCAAGATTAATGTTGTTGCCTTTGCATGTGCCATCGCTGCAGCACCCACGATTGTTTTTCCGGCACCACATGGCAGAACAACAACACCTGAACCTCCATGCCAGAAGCCTTCAGCAGCTAGCTCTTGATATGGGCGGATCTTCCAATCCTTTTGAACTAATTCAATTGGATGTGCTTGACCATCGACATAGCCTGCAAAATCTTCGGCAGGCCAGCCTAAGCGCAGCAACGATTGCTTGATCGCACCACGTTGGCTCGGCAATACCGCAATTGTTTCGGCATCGATACGCGCACCAAGTAAAGGCGCAATCTTGCGAGCACGAATAACCTCTTCTAAAACTGCAGTATCAGTTGTAACAAGGATCAAACCATGTACGGGATCGGCCTCTAATCGCAGACGGCCATAGCGCGACATTGTTTCTGCGACATCTATCAATATTGAGTGCGGTACTGCATATCGCGAGTACTTAATAAGTGTGTCAATTACTTGTTCGGCATCATGGCCTGCAGCGCGTGCATTCCATAATCCAAGTGGGGTTAAACGATATGTATGAATGTGCTCAGGTGATCGCTCGAGCTCTGCAAAGGGTGCAATTGCCCGACGGCACTCTGTCGAAAGCGGGTGATCGATATCGAGCAGAAGAGTCTTATCGCTTTGAACGATTAATGGGCCATCAGTCATTGAGAATATCTTTGATGAGTGCGTGCAAAAGCGCGCTACGGTTTTCAAGAGTTGTTATATCTACCCACTCGTGTGCAGCGTGTGCTCCATCTCCAACTGCACCTAAGCCATCTAGAACCTGTGCGCCAGCGGCAGCGGCGAAGTTGCCGTCACTTGCACCACCTACTGATGCATGGCCAAGTGGTGGCATACCTAAAGCTTTAGCGACTCTCTCTGCTCGCTCGTACAAGGCGATTGTGGATGTGGTCTCAAGAGGTGGACGATTAAATCCTCCCGTAATCTCGTATCGCGCTGCGGGATTTACTGCAGATAAATTTCGAACTGCAGCATCTACACGCTGTAGTTCGGCCATTGAAAATGAGCGGACATCGATATCGAGTACGGCTAAATCCGGAACAGTGTTTGTTGTATTGCCCGAACGTAGCATCGTTGGCACGACGGTTGTACCTAACTCTTTATTTTCAAGGCCAGATACAGCAAGGATTGCATGTCCCATTTCTACAGTGGCGTTAACTCCCTTTTCTGGCTCTAAGCCTGCATGTGATGCCTTGCCATGAATCTTTACTTGATACATCGCGGTGCCCTTGCGACCAGTCTTTACTTTGCCATTGAGAGTGGCCTCTACAACTAAAACAGCCTTTGCTTTTGCCGAGATCTCTTTAATAAACTCTTTACTCGTTGTGCTACCAGTCTCCTCGTCACTCGTTGCAACAAGTGCTACTGAGCCATCGATACCCTTCATTGCAAAGAGGCCTTGAATAAAACCGGCCTTCATATCGAAAATACCTGGGCCACTAGCAACGTTCTCTTTGATGCTCCATAAAGATTGGAAAGAGCCCTTGGGCCAGACGGTATCTAGATGTGCAAGAACAATGACATCAGGATTCTGCGCACCCCACCAAAAAACTGGGCGGCCATTCACTTCACGAATCTGTGCAGGAGTTCCAAGAACGTCGAGTGCGATCTGGCTTGCTAGTTCAATTACAGCTCGGCAGGCATCTAGATCTTCAGTGGGTGATTCCAACCTGACGAGTTTTTCTAGCGCCGACAACATGGGATAAGTCTATAACGGTGCTACGCCGGTGATGCGTGGAATTCGGAAGGATTGAACTTCACCAGTTGCATGATCACGGGCGATTAAAGCCCCTGCGCTGACCCGAATCGGATCGATGATGCGATGCGTGACCGAGCCATTGTTATCGGCATATCCAATCGAGAGTGATTTTTCCTCTTGAATAAATCTAATCACTAAATCCATAGTTTCATTGGCGGTGGTGCGTGGCAGCGCACCAAGTGCCTCACTTACAACTTGGCGCAAACGTGTCTGCTTATGACTAGATTTTTCACCAGTACGAAGAGCACGAATAGCAGTGTTCAATAAATCTTGACTTGGAACTTCAATCTCACCAATAACACGTGGAGGCCGCGGTTTAGATAGCGCGCGATTTTTACGTGGGCCACTGAGCATTAAGCCGTTAGAGGATTCGGCTGCAGGCAGGTATCCAGACTCTCGTAAAATACGCATTGCATCGGCGGCATCGTGATCACAGATAACAACTTCGGGTGCGATGCGGCGAAGTGCGAGTACCTCTAACTTTTTATCGTTCATGATTTGTGCAATAAGTACAGTATCTTCACAGCGAATAAACGAGGAGGTATTTCCAACACGTAACTTGCCATGCTTCTTTGCAACATCGGCGATTAAATACTCAAGGGGCTGTGGCATCGGCGTTTTAGATGTCTTAATGAGAAAGGCCTTAATCTCATCGCCCGTCTTGCCATGATCTAGCGCACGACGAATTGTCGCTTCGCTAAAGCGATAAACCGTTGCACCACCGCGGCTTTCAATCTCTGCCATGATCGCTAACTGCTGCGAAATCTCATGCTCAAGTGGCCCTGGTGCAATTGCAGTGTTATCGCTCTGAATAAGAATGTGGTCGACGGTTTTAGGCAAGTCATCATTTATTAGGTTGAGATCATCGCCATTTAAGAAGCCAACTCCATATTTAGAGATTGCGCCTTGCCCGCTTATGCCCAGCCACTCAGCCTCACGTAGCGTCCACGTAGCGAGTTCTTCTTGCGAAGATGAGTTACGTCGAACAGGGGCTCGCCAGTTCATGAGTGCGATAAATGATGTCGCATCTGGTGCAATAGATTGATTCTCATTCAGAATTGAAAGCGTCAATGCCCGAACACGTGAGGCGTTGACCCGGTCGAGCTCAGGCCCTAATGCTGCAACGTTCTTTGCCTGCGCCCTACCAACTAAGCCGCTTACGCGAGATGTAATCAACCAAGCCGATGCCAATACCTGCCAACGATCGGCTGGTGTCTGCATGAGCCAGATATCAAACTTATTGCTTGGCATTATGCGATCATCGGCATCGACACTGATGAGCGATGTCAGATATGCCAATTCAGTAATAAAGGCGGTGCATGTTTCATCTACACCAAGGTGGTTGGAGATTATTTTAAGATCTCGAACACCTAATCCACCGGCGCGCAGGGCATCTGCCGGCTCTTCTGCCCAGAAATTTAATAACTCTTCAACCCAACGCAGCACCGTCGAAATATTTGCAATCGCTGCAAGATTTACTTGGCGCTCGTCCCGCTTAGTTCCAGCTAAAACTGGAGGATTAATTAAGTTTTCTCTATGTGTTTTACCGCCGCGCAGATAAATAGCTACTTCGCGGGGCAAGATAACCGTTCTTTGATCGAGTGGAACCAAAAACTTTCGCTCGAGTAGCCAGGTAACACCTGGCCCTGGATTCTTAATATCTCCAACGCTGCCGCGTGGTGGCCCCCAAATGAGACGCTCTAATACTTTCTTTGCATCAAGTGGAGCATCATCTAGTTCGGAGAGTTTAAGTTTTACTATCGAAACAGGGCCAAGGCCTGCAGGTTCGTTACCAATTACATCGCGTAATTGTGTTGGAAGACGCATGCCATCATCGGATGGATAGATAAGTCCCACAGAGATTAAATGATCAATTGCTCCAGCAGCCGCTTTATCGGTTAGCGCAACGAGTGATTTAAGGATGAATGGCTCAGTGAGTGCGCCGGCAGCCTCTAATACTTGAAACTGCCACTGATTAAGTGAGTCAATGGCTCGCGCCAAACTTGGCGCAGAACATGCTCGCACTGCAAGAGATGCGATATCTGGTGGTACGGGTGTTACTAGATCAGGGCGGGCAATGAATAAGGATAAAAAGGCAGCGTCATCAATACTACGTAAGTAGTCAGAGAATGATCGCATTTCCATAACTTGCTAACATTACTGGGCTTTACTACTTATTGCGTAATCAGCGGCGCTTTCCACGTGGGGTCAACCATGTTGCAAGGGCTGCAAGGCGCACCACCACGGGTGAAATAGCTCGTCCAATAAAACGTGCTCTACGAAAATCATGAATCGGCCAACCCTCAGCCATTGCTCGAAGACCTAAAATCGCATCGGGATTAATCGCCGATGGATTGCCAACACACTGTAAAAGCGGCAGATCATTATTGCTATCGGAGTATGCATAACAATCGGCTAGGTTCAAACCAGTGCGCGCCGCTAATTCCTCTACAGCAACGGCTTTCTCTTTTCCATGCAAGAGCGCACCTGACATTGCACCAGTGTAGGAACCATTTTTAATCTCGGCTTTACTTCCGAGTGCTCCAGTAAAGCCTAATCGGTTGGCAATGAGCACTGCCATATCTTCAGGGGCCGCCGTTACTAACCAGACCTCCTCTTGATTTAAGAGATGTTTTTGCGCAATATCTATTGTGCCCTGCCAGATTGCAGGGGAAACAAACTCATCGTAGATCTCTTGTGCAATCGCTTCGATATCTTTAACACTATGACCACCGATAAAATCAGTTGCTGATTTTTGAAAACGTGCAATCTCTTCTTTGTTTTCTTTTCCTGTTAAGCGAAATCTCAGATTGGCCAGAACGAAGCGGGAAATGTCCTTTTTCGTGAAGTAGCCCCGCTGGTACATGCCTCGACCTAAGAAGTAGATCGTTGAGCCACGAATCAGCGTGTTATCGACATCGAAAAAGGCTGCCCGCTTCGCCGTGAGTGCCATGTCACTACCCTAACGAACTCGGCCCAATTGGGACGCTTTATGCTTGGTCAATGAGTTCAACGGTCCATGTGATTCGTCACGGTGAAGTAGAAAACCCAGGGAAAATTCTCTATGGCCGCCAACCTGGATGGAGATTATCAAAGCGTGGTTTAGATATGGCTACCACCCTTGGTGATTGGTCGAAGTCACTTGATGTAGGTGCGCTTCATGTTTCTCCATTGCAGCGAGCCCAAGAAACAGCAGCCCCTATTGCAGCAGCACATAATATTTCAATTACAACCGATGAGCGTTTAATCGAAGCTGCAAATATATTTGAAGGAAAACCATTCGGTGTCGGCGACGGAGTCTTGCGTCATCCAGCATCCTGGCGACACTTATGGAATCCGTGGAGACCATCATGGGGTGAGCCATATGACGAACAGGTAACACGAATGCTTGCAGCTATCTTTGCTGCACGTGATGCCGCCCAAGGTAGAGATGCAATCTGTGTATCTCACCAACTTCCAATCTGGATTTTAAGAAGTGCCATAGAAAGCCGTCGACTGCTTCATGATCCCCGTAAACGTGAATGCTCATTAGCATCAGTGACTAGTGTTCATTTCGACGACGATGGGCTTATCTCTGGGCTTACATACTCCGAACCCGCACGCCATCTTTTGCCAGATAAGTAAATATGAAGCGTTTACAGATAACCATTGGATTAATACTCGTAGCAATCACTTTAAGTGCATGTAGCAGTGGGGTATCTTCGAATACAGAAGAGAGTTATGTATCAGGGGATGGCTCAGTCACCTTTATTAATCCATCCGATCGCATCGATGCACCAGCAATGGCTGGCATGACCCTTACTGGTACGAACTACGCTTATGCAATTGGACAAGTGACGGTTGTAAATGTTTGGGCATCATGGTGCTCACCCTGCCGAACTGAAATCCCAACACTCATTGACCTCTCTAAAAAATATACGCAGGTCACATTCCTTGGAGTTCTCACCCGTGATATGCCACCTGCGGCAGAGGCTTTTGCGCGCAGATTTGCAATCCCTTATCCCACTCTCATAGATGACTCAATCCTGCTTGGCTTTAGAGATTCACTGCCTGCAAATGCGATTCCATCAACGGCTGTAATCGATAAAAACGGCAAGGTTGCTGGGCGAATTTTGGGAGAAGTCACTGTTGCATCGCTATCTAAATTAATCGAGCGAGTGAGTTCAGAATGAAAGATTTTTTTGTAGAGCAGATTATGAGCGGCTTTTTAGTTGCAGCCTTTCCAGTGGCCTTTATTGCAGGTGTAATCTCATTTCTATCTCCCTGTGTTTTGCCACTCGTGCCTGGTTATCTCTCATTTGCCGCAGGGTTTTCGGCCAATAGAGGCAAACTCTTTTTAGGCTCACTGCTCTTTGTCGCTGGATTTTCAACTGTATTCATCTCATATGGAGCAATCTTTGGCGGTTTAGGAAATCAACTTGCCGCAAATGAAGAGTTGATTTCTCGTCTACTTGGCGTGCTGACGATATTTTTAGGCCTTATCTTTCTGGGTAAGTTTCCAATGTCGCCCACTCTTCGTCCACGTATGAAGACAACAGGTGGCTTAATCGGTGCACCATTGCTTGGATTTCTATTTGGAGTCGGTTGGACACCATGCATTGGGCCAGCTCTAGCCGCGGTACAAACCTTAGCTTTCCAAGAGTCGAGTGCGATGCGAGGTGCCGTTCTCTCACTTGGGTATTGCTTAGGTCTTGGACTTCCCTTTATAGCATCTGGTGTTTTTCTTGATCGCTCACAAAAGCTCCGTAAATATATCGTTCGTCGGGGAGATTTAATCTCAAAGATTGGCGGCCTATTTCTTATCGCAATCGGTCTCTTACAGGTTACTGGCCAGTGGGGCCAGATTATGAATCTATCGCGTTCGATGATTTCAGATTTCATTCCGGTCATATAAATGAGCCAAGAGATTCAACTTCCAGAGATTGGCAGCGTGGGATTACTGCGTTATATCTGGCGCCAGTTAACAAGTATGCGCACCGCACTCATTCTGCTGATGTTGCTGGGTATTGCATCCATACCAGGCTCGATATTTCCACAGCGCACTCAAAATCCCATGGCGGTAAGTGCATCTTTTAAAAGCTCTCCTGAACTCTCGCGGTGGATGGACCGCTTCTATCTCTTTGATGTCTATGGCTCTCCGTGGTTTAGTGCTATCTACATTCTTCTCTTCATCTCACTTATCGGCTGCGTGCTGCCACGTACTATCGAGCACTTTCACGGTGCGCGTGCCCTACCACCTGCAACGCCTAAAAACCTTAATCGCATGGAGTTTTATGCAACGTGGCCTGCGCAGGGCAATGAGATAGAAATCGCTCGGGCATGGTTAAAGTCAAAGAGATTTAGGGTCTTAGAAAAAGATGGAACACTTTCGGCGGAGAAGGGCTTTTTGCGTGAGACTGGAAATCTATTTTTTCACTTAGCATTAATTTTGGTCTTAATCGGAATCTCTGCTTCATCTCTTTTTGGTATGCGAGGTGAGGCGATTCTTAACGTTGGAGAACGCTTTGTTAATACTGCAACCAGTTATGACTCTTTGGCCTATGGAAAACTCTTTAAAGATGGCAAGTTAGAAAAATTTATATTAACTATTGATAAATTTGATGCCACATATAACGTCGTAACAAGTGCCCCTGAGGATTACACACTCAATGTGAGTTTAAGGACTGGGGATTTAATAACTTCCGAAAAGCGAGTTATCAAAGTTAATTCGCCACTTGCGATTGGAAATACAAAAATCTACCTTCAAGCAAATGGTTATTCGCCAGTTGTGACGGTGCGAGATTCAAAGGGCAACGTTGCCCTGCAAGGCGCTGTCCCATTCCTACCCCAGGATTCAAATCTGCGTTCAATTGGTGCGATTAAAGCCCCCGATGCAGATCCACAGGTTGGCTTTGTTGGCTCTTTTGTTCCGACGTATCAGCGCAGCGATGGCAATGGTGCAATAAGCGTATTCCCACAAGCTTTAGACCCACGTTTGTTGCTCTCGGCGTGGAGCGGTGATCTCGGATTAGATTCTGGAGTTCCACAATCGGTCTATCGAATTGATACGTCACCTATGTCACAGCTTGGCTTGAAATCATTAAGGCCTGGTGAAGTATTTACTTATGCTGGTGGCTCCATAACCTTTGAAGGTTATGTTCAGTGGGTCAACCTTCAGATCGTTGATGATCCCGGCAAGAACTTTGCACTACTCGGCGCTATTGTTGCCATCCTTGGACTACTGGCTTCACTATTTACGCGCCGTCGTAGAATCTGGATTCGAGTAGGGGATGTAGTTGAAGTGGCAGGTCTTGCAAAGAATGCAGCGCCGGGCCTAGAGCAAGAGTTAGTAATATTTACAACAGTCTTAAAAGGAGAGAAATAGATGTCACGCACATGGGCCTATCTCTCCAACTATTTAATCTATTCATCAATGGCCGTATATACGCTTTCATTTTTTGCACACGCAGTTGAAACCGCATGGGCCGTAAAGATTCCCGATGCAACTAGTGTTAAAACACTAGATTACAAACGGACTGAAAAGGTTGCGCGTATCGCAACTGCAATGATGATTCTGGGCTTCTTACTTCTCTTTGCAGGAGTAATTGCTCGAGGTTTATCTGCTGGACGAGTCCCTTGGGGCAACATGTATGAGTTTTCAATTACTGGCGCATTAGCTTTTTCTGGTGCCTATCTTGGCGCCCTTCGAAAATACGATCTGCGCTGGCTGGGCTTATTAGTTTCAATCTCAATTCTGTTGACCCTCGGCACTGCAGTAGCAGTTCTCTATCGCCCGAGTGCACCGCTTGTTCCAGCACTTAAATCAACATGGTTAGTGATTCATGTTTCGGCGGCGATTATTTCAGGTGGAGTATTCTTGCTCGCAAATACAATCGCAGCAGCGTATCTCTATCTAGATTCGATGGAGTCAAAGGGCGAACGTACGGCATGGGCTAAGCGCCTGCCATCTCTTGAGTCGCTAGACCAACTCTCATATCGCTTAGTTGCATTTGTATTTCCATTATGGACATTTGCAGTTATCGCTGGTGCGATCTGGGCAGAGAGTGCATGGGGACGCTATTGGGGCTGGGATCCAAAAGAGACATGGGCATTTATTACATGGGTCGCATACGCGGCATATTTGCATGCGCGGGTAACGATCGGTTGGCGCGGTAAGCGTGCAGCCTGGCTATGTTTATTTGCAGGCTCTACATTTTTATTTAACTACGTCTATGTCAATGTCTGGGGTAGCGGAAAACATACGTATTCTGGGCTTTAAAGCTTTCTTAAGAAATCCGGATCATCATCTGGAGGCAAGATACGGCGCTTGGGCTTCTTATAACCCTTAGGTTTATTTCTACCAGCTATTAAATATGCGATTGGCCCAATTGCAATGGCTCCAGGTCCTAGAAGGATTATTAATAGCAGCCAACCCCACTTTGGAAGATTCTTTATCTGTGACTCATCGGCACGGGCACAATCGATGAGGGCATAGATGGTGAGACCAAAGATTAGAACTATGGGGAGCACTCGTGACATAGATAAATTATATCGCTAGGGCCACTGCAAAGAGGGCTGAAAAGAAAAGTTGAAGTTTTCCAGTCTTTCCTAGGAGTGGAATCAAGGCCGCCCCACTGGTTCCTCCTAGAACGCTTCGGGCTAATGAAAATGTAAGTGGTGCCATAAGGAGTGTTAAGAGTGCAGCTGGCTTGAAGGTAGTGATTGCAGCGGTATGGGCTAATACAAGCAGGGCAACGAAGAAGCGACGGGCCGCTAAATCACCCATGCGCACAGCCAGAGTTTTCTTACCGACTGCTGCATCTTGGGCTAAGTCTCGAAGATTATTAATTGCAAGAATTGCACACGAGAGTGCGCCCATAGGTATTGCAACAATAAAACTCATAACTGTGATGCTCTCTGTCTGCACATAGAAAGTTCCGACTGTTGCAACTAAACCAAAGAATACAAAGACTGAAATCTCACCGAAGCCACTGTAGCCATATGGTTTGCGACCACCGGTATAGCTCCACGCCGCTGCGATCGAGATAGCTCCGATGGCGATAAGCACCGGCGATGTCAATAAAGCTAACCACAGCCCAGATAATGAGGCGATTCCAAAGGAGATAAAGGCGGCAGCTCTAACACTGTTCGCACTTGCTAAACCACTAGCCACCAAACGTGTTGGACCAATGCGGTGGTTATCGCTTCCTTTAACACCATCAGAGTAATCATTAGCAAAGTTCACACCGATTTGTAGCCAGAGAGAAACTTTGAGAGCAAGAGCTGCGCGCAACCAGTTGAAATCAACACCTGCAAGTGCCGAGCCAACTAAGACTGGTGCAATTGCGGCAGCAAGAGTGCGCGGACGTGCCCCAAGAATCCATTTATTCATGCTCCACCATCTTTGATAATGCGGCGCGATCTACTTTGCCGATACCGAGTAATGGTAGTGACTCCAGGATGTGGATTCCCTTTGGCTTAGCAATATCACCAAGGGCTGCCTCTAAGTAATGTGAAATCTCAGTCTCATTAGCTTCCCCGACGATTGCTAAGTGAAGAGCCTGCCCCCACTGTCGATCATTAATAGCAAATGCAGCACACTCAAGATCGGGATAACGAACCGATAATGTGGCCTCGATAGAAGTCAGTGAGAGATTTTCTCCACCAGTAATAATTACATCATCGGCGCGACCAAGTACGCGTAGTCGCCCATCCTTAATCTCTCCAAGATCATTAGTCATAAACCAGCCATCATGAAGTTGGAAGAGATCAGGGGAGTTTAAGTAGTTAGTTGCTAATACCGGACCACGAATTTTAATTACACCTTTTTCTGAAATCGCGAACTCAACACCAAGTAATCCCTGCTCCTCATAGACACAACCTCCACAGGTTTCAGTCATTCCATATGTTTCAACAACATTAATTCCGGCAGATTGAGCTTGAGTCCGAAGTGCAGGAGCAAGAGCGGCGCCACCAACTAAAACAGCTTGCGCAGCTTGCAAGTGACGCAGTAATCGCTCATCTGAATTAAGAGCTCTAAATAACTGGGTCGGAACAATCGATGTGAAATCAACTTTTGGATACTCACCTTCGAAGTTTCGTAGATCAAGCGGAGTTGTGCCTACTTCTATCGAACGGATAATTACATTTACTGCAGCGATATGGGTAACTGGGAGAAGAAGTGACCACTGCGCACCGGCGATAGCGCCGATAAAGGAGTTTGATGCCTGCGCCGATGCGATGAGTGCATCAGGTGTAAATGCGACCTCTTTGATTAATCCTGTGCTTCCACTTGTGCCAACAACGATGGCGATATTTTTTGCGGCCAACTTAGACCGAACCTCACCGAAGCTAAGGGCAGGGCCGTTCCCAACCAGGGCGGCAGTGATCTGCGCCGCTAACTGCGTGATTTCACAGGTAGGGCTGGCTCGTAGTAACTCTCGTTGTGACGACATGTCCATTGCAGCCGTAGGCTATCGCTAGCAACGATATTGGAGGAAATGTGAGCAAGCCGATTAATCGCGAGTTTGGTAGCCGTGAGATCCCTCATTGGGTAATAGCGCCAGGTGGAGAGAGCTTCACCGACATTAAATATCAGATGAGTGATGGCATGGCCAAAATCACCATTAACCGTCCCGAGCTACACAACGCATTTCGCCCGCAGACGATCATCGAGTTGATTGAGGCTTTTTATTTAGCGCGCGATAATGAAGAGGTCGGTGTAATTATTTTAACTGGCGAAGGCACTAAAGCCTTCTGCTCAGGTGGAGATATTGGTGTTCGCGGTGATGATGGATATCTTGGTGATGACAAGCTCGCGAAAAAGGGTATTGGTCGATTAAATGTTTTAGATCTGCAGGTACAGATTCGCCGTACTCCTAAACCAGTTGTTGCAATGGTCGCTGGTTGGGCCATTGGTGGTGGACATGTTTTACACGTTGTCTGTGATTTAACAATCGCTGCCGATAATGCAAAGTTTGGTCAGACTGGTCCAATGGTCGGTTCATTCGACGGTGGTTATGGTGCTGGCTTATTAGCTGCACATGTTGGTCAGAAAAAGGCACGCGAGATCTGGTTTATGACACGCCAATATGATGCACAAGAGGCTTTAGATATGGGCTTGGTCAATATCGTTGTTCCGGTTGCCGAACTAGAGGCTGAAACAGTTTCATGGTGTCGCGAAATGCTTCGTAACTCACCACTTGCACTTCGTTTACTGAAATCTAGTTTGAACGCTGCCGATGATGGTTTAGCTGGGGTGCAACAACTAGCTGGTGATGCAACGTTGCTATTTTATATGAGTGAAGAAGGCCAAGAAGGCCGCGATGCTTATATGGAAAAACGCCCTCCTGATTTTAAGAAATTTCCAAAGCGTCCATAAGCAATGCTTGATTCAATTTTAGGTTCACTTAAAGTTGTTGCACTTGCGACGAAGACCGACTTTCGTTCGGTTACCTCGCGCGAGGTTGCACTCTTTGAAGGTCCAATGGGCTGGGGAGAGTTTTCTCCATTTCTTGAATATAGTTATGAAGAGTCGATACCGTGGTTTCTAAGTGGGATAGAAGCTGCCTTTGGTAAAACGCCACCGCTTAATAAAAGCCTTATCGAAGTAAATGCAACGTTGCCAGCGATCAATAACCCAGATGAAATTGCGGAGATTCTTAGCGCTTTTCATGGGGCTACAGTTGTAAAGATCAAAGTGGGTGGAGATACCACGGCTGATTTAGCACGTATCGCTTGTGTACGAGAGTTACGGCCAGATGCGCGGATCAGGATCGATGTCAATGGTTTATGGAGCGTAGACCAAGCGCATGCATTTTTAGATCAAGTCGGTGAAATTGAATATGTTGAACAACCTTGTTTGACGATTCAAGAGCTTCGAGAACTCAAAAAGCGAATAGCAGTAAAAATCGCAGGTGATGAAATAATCAGAAAAGCTAAAGATCCATTTGCTATAGATCTCTCTGACGCCGTTGATATTCTCATGTTAAAAGTTGCACCCCTTGGTGGAATAAATCGCGCAATTGAAATCGCACAGCACCATAAACTCCCTGTCGCAGTTTCAAGTGCACTAGAGAGCGCAGTTGGAATCTCACATGGATTAAAGCTCGCCGCAGCTCTTCCACAGTTAGATTTCGCATGCGGTCTTGGTACTGGAGCTTTGCTTGCAGTTGATGTAGCTGCGCTTCCAATTATCAATGGAGCTATTGAGGTAAGAGACATAGCACCTGATGCTGGTGCTCTTATTAAGTACGCCGCCTCCAATGAGCGCCTAAACTGGTGGAAGAATCGGATTCGAATGACATGGAGCGCTGGTGCGCAGGTCATGGCGAAGGAGAGAGGGTGGAGTATATGAGTGCATCAACATCCTTAGCGCGCACAATTGTCCGCCAAATTATTGAAGCCGGCATTACTGATGTAGTTATATCTCCTGGATCTCGAAATGCACCACTGTCTCTGGCATTTAATGATGCAGCTGCACAAAAGCTAATTACAGTTCATATACGAATCGATGAGCGCACAGCTGCATTTTTTGCACTCGGCTTAGTTAAATCAACTGGGCGAGCTGTCCCAGTTGTGTGTACAAGTGGCACGGCCGTAGCAAATTACCATCCAGCTGTTTTAGAGGCTAATCACACCAATGCAGCGCTTCTAGTTTTAACTGCCGATCGCCCTGCGATGCTTCGACGCACTGGCGCAAATCAAACAACTGAGCAGGCGCGAATCTTTGGTAAGGCAGTTAGATACTTTGCCGATGTTGATGGGCCAGTTTTTCCGATGGAGCTACCGCTAGATAGTCTGCGATTTGGACCCGTGCATTTAAATCTACAGTTTGATGAGCCACTGCTGCCCGATAGTTCAAAGCAGTGGCTAGATGAGATAAAGCCCGCTCCGATTACTTTCAAAGCGCGCACAAAGACAGCGGTTTTAAAGATTCAAGCCAGTCGCGGCGTTCTAGTGATTGGCCATGATCGCGGTGGGTTAAGCGTTGAGGCAGTTACGAAGTTTGCTAAAAAACTTAACTGGCCCGTTATCGCCGAGGATCCACTTTCCTTCCCAGATGCAATCGCACATGCATCAATTTTTCTAACCTCACCTGCAGTACGAAGTGTTTTAGCCCCGCAGGCTGCAATTGTTTTTGGCCGTACCACGCTTTCCAGATCGGTCAACGCTCTGATCGGGTTAGCACCAGTGACGTATGTGATTGATCCACGTATTGCAACCGTTGATGGCGATCGAGCGGCAGATAAACGTTTTACCGAGATTCCAAGCCTAGATTGCGTTATGGCATCCGATGATTGGATTTCGCAGTGGGCGAAATACTCACAGCGTTGTGCAAAGGTAATTACCGAGCTCGATGGTTGGAATGAAGCATCGATAGCTAAAGAGATTGCAGCCGGGATTCCAGATGGCGCAGCCCTCTTTGTTTCATCATCGCGCCCGATTCGCGACCTCGAAGGATTTGCAACACCACGTAGTGGAGTCAGAACATATGCCAACCGTGGGTTAGCTGGAATCGATGGCAATATATCTACAGCACTCGGAATTGCATCGGGCCACACTCAGACATTTGCAGTACTAGGTGATTTAGCTTTCCTGCATGACATTACAGGTTTGATTACGCAAGAAAATATCAACTGTAAATTTATCGTAATTAATAACGATGGAGGTGGAATATTTTCAACTCTGCCACAGCGCGGAGCAGAGGGATTTGAAAGAGTATTTGGAACTCCACATGGTTTAGATCCTGCCGCTATTGCCAGCTCCTTTGGCATCCCAGCATCAACTATCTCTAGTATCGCCCAGCTCAAGAGTGAGTTATCAGCACCCATCAAGGGAATCTCTGTAGTTGTTGCAAAGGTTCAATCGCGTGAGGCAAATGCCGATAACCTAAAATCGATTTACGAAAAGATGAACTCTATTTAAGCCAGTGCACTGCGCATAGGAACAAGCTTGGCCACACTCTCTGCTAACTCTTTATCGGGATCAGAGCCTGCAACGATCCCACAACCGGCAAAAATCCTTATCGAATCTCCATTAATCTGCCCACATCGCAGTGCGATTCCGAGTTCGCCATCACCGGCGGCATCGATCCAACCGACTGGACCGGCGTAACGGCCTCGTGACATAGATTCAATCTCAGTAATAAGTTGGCCCGCCTGCTCACGTGGTGTGCCACACACCGCGGCCGAGGGATGAAGTTGTTCGAGAATCGTAAATGCATCTACGTGCGCTAATTTTTCAGCTATCGCCCCTGTTACATCGGTTGCTAAGTGCATAACGTTTGCTAAGTGCAATACATAAGGGGCATCAGGGACGTTTGTCGATGTACAAAAAGGTTCGAGTGCATCGGCTACAGATTTCACTGCATATAGATGCTCCTCTAGATCCTTTGATGATCGCGCAAGTGATGCAGCAAGTGCTAAATCTCGCTCGTCATTACCAGTTTTGCTAATTGTTCCCGCCAAAACACGCGATGTGACCATTTTACGCGATAAGCGCAGCAATAACTCGGGTGTTGCACCAACAAGGCCAGCCACTGAGAAGTTCCATGTGGAGGGATATTCGGCAGCTAACTTCTTTAGAATTGTACGGGGCTCGATATCTTTATCTGAATGTCCAGTGAAATCCCGTGCCAATACAACTTTCTCGAGCTTACCGCTTTGAATTCTATCGACGGCGGTAGATACACGTGACTTCCAGGCATCATCTGCATGCTCATCGCTATCCCATGTAATTGAATTATGAATTAAATCTGGTGCGCTTACATTTAAATCTGGTTGAGGTGATGAACCAATCCAAGTGATCCATGATTTATCGCCTTTTTTACCGACAATAACTTGAGGAATTATCAAAACCGATTCCTCATCGGATGAAAAAGAAAAAGATGCAAAGAGCACCGGTCCTGTACCGTTTCCATGAACAGAGTTAGTAATAGCGAAACTTTCAAGTTGTTTAAGCCACCACTTACGGGCATCGGAAAAGCGTTCTGGCCCACTTACCGTCGTTCTCGCAAAACTACCCCAACCAACTAAGCCCTCACCTGCACGCAGCCAGGCAACTGGATTTGAATCAGGCAGTAAATCAAGCAGTGGAAGATGCTCGCCACAGTGCGTGGTTGTAACCGGGATCAGGGAAGGCACGTGCTACTTATCTAAAAGCTCTAAGAGTTGAGGAGGCGTCGCAGAGTTGAAATCCGACTATGCGGCAAGGGCGGTAGTAGTACATGAGCTCGGTCAATCTCCTGACGTGATTAAGTTGTGGATGAGCCTACTTCAAGGGAGAATGTCACTATGTCTCGCGCAAATCTCGGTAAAGATCCAGATGAAGTAGCGGCAATGTTTGATGGAGTGGCCAGGCGATACGACATCGTTAACGATCTCCTATCTCTGGGCCAGACCAAGGCATGGCGCAGGGCGGCAACAAAGCTCATCGCGCCCGCCCCGGGTATGAAGATCCTGGATCTAGCGGCCGGACCTGGCTCATCATCGGAGCCGCTACATAAGGCTGGAGCTACCGTATTTTCTACCGACTTCTCTGAAGGCATGTTGGCTCAGGGCCGCAAATCACGCCCCTATCTCAACTTTTCCAAGGCCGATGCTCTCAATCTGCCCTTTGAGGCAGATAGCTTTGATCTGACAACTATCTCCTTTGGCCTAAGAAATACCGTGGACTACCCCAAGGCGCTCGCCGAGGCGCTGCGAGTAACCAAGACCGGAGGTCGGATAGTCGTCGTTGAGTTCTCCCACCCAACCTGGGCCCCGTTTCGTAGCCTTTATCTGGGCTATCTCATGCGCGCCCTGCCAGCGATCGCCCGAAAGACGGCCTCAAATCCCGATGCCTATATCTATTTAGCCGAGTCCATCAGAGCCTGGCCCGATCAGCGCCAGTTAGCTGGGGCGATGGAGGCGGCGGGCTGGGGCTCAATTACATGGAAAAACCTCACCTTCGGGGTTGTTGCAGTTCACAGCGGGATAAAGCGATAGCGGTCATTGGTCTAGGCCTAACCGCCTTAAGATTTCGTACGTGATATCCACATCGAATCCATACGTGCCGATTCTGGTGCTAGGGGCTATCGGCTTTGGCTTTGCGATCTTCTCGGTTGCAGCAGGAGCTTTAGCAGGACCAGCTCGATACAACAGAGCAAAGTTAGAGGCCTATGAGTGTGGAATCGAGCCATCACCACAAGCTGCCGAAGGTGGACGCTTTCCAGTTAAATATTTCTTAACTGCGATGCTTTTTATTATTTTTGATATTGAAATCGTTTTTCTCTATCCATGGGCCGTGAGCTTTGATCAGTTAGGAATCTTCGGTTTAGTTGAAATGGCGATATTTATCGGGACTGTCTTTGTTGCCTATGCATATGTCTGGCGCCGCGGCGGATTGGAGTGGGATTAAAATGGGATTAGAGGAAAAAATTCCAAGTGGTTTTCTATTAACAACAGTTGAAAAACTCGCTGGCTATATGCGCAAGAACTCATTGTGGCCAGCGACCTTCGGTCTTGCATGCTGTGCAATTGAAATGATGGCCGTTGGCTCAGCCGCTAAATATGATATTTCACGATTTGGTATGGAGGTCTTTCGTGCATCTCCGCGTCAGGCAGATTTAATGATTGTTGCAGGTCGTGTCTCTAACAAGATGGCACCAGTCCTGCGTCAGATCTATGATCAAATGTCGGCCCCTAAATGGGTACTTGCTATGGGTGCATGCGCATCATCGGGTGGAATGTTTAACAACTATGCAATCGTGCAGGGTGTTGATCACGTAGTACCGGTTGATATCTATCTACCTGGCTGCCCACCACGTCCAGAGATGTTGATGGATGCAATTTTGAAACTTCACGAAAAGATAAACGTTGAAAAACTCGGTTCAAACCGTGCACAGGTTATTAAGGAAGTTGAACTTGCCGCGATGAATGCTAAGCCAACGCATGAGATGAAGGGCTTACTTGCATAAATGAGTGATTCAGGAATGTTTGGCGCACGTGGCACTGGTGATACATCTGGCTATGGCGGCCTTGTGCGCACCGCTGCCTCAGCAGGCTCATCCGAGCGTCCTTTTGGTGGTTATTTTGATGACGTGGCCGATGATTTAGAGCGTGCCTACCCTGAGTTTTCCACTGCAATTGAGCGCGTAGTCGTTGATCGTGGCGAATTAACGCTGCATATAAAGCGTGAAAAATTAGTAGAAGTTGCAAAGATTCTGCGCGATAGCTTGAAGTTTGAAATGTGCATGGGTGTCTCCGGAGTTCACTATCCAAATAATGTTGGCCGCGAACTTGTAGCCGTGTATCCACTTCTCTCAATAACTAATAATCGCCGAATTCGCCTTGAAGTGACCGTTGCCGACTCTGATGCACACATCCCCTCACTCGTTGAAGTCTGGGCCGGCAATAACTGGCATGAGCGCGAAACCTTTGACATGTTTGGAATTATCTTCGATGGCCACCCAGGACTTACCCGTATCTTGATGCCAGATGATTGGCAAGGTCACCCACAACGTAAAGACTATGCACTCGGTGGAATTCCAGTTGAGTACAAGGGTGCAACGGTTCCAGCACCGGATAATCGTCGGAGTTATAAATGACAATATCTGATCCATACGCACCCTCGCGTGAGACAACTGAGGGCACCGTCTTCTCAGTTACTGGTGGAGACTGGGACTCACTCGTACAAGAAATTGGTTCTACAAAAGAAGAGCGTGTTGTTGTCAATATGGGTCCTCAGCATCCATCGACACATGGCGTGCTGCGCTTAGTTCTAGAGCTCGAAGGTGAGACAGTCACTGAGGTTCGGTGCGGAATCGGATATTTACATACTGGAATTGAAAAGAATATGGAGTTCCGCAACTGGACTCAAGGAACAACATTTGTAACTCGCATGGATTACTTAGGACCTATTTTTAATGAGACCGCATACTGCTTAGCGATTGAAAAACTCCTTGGAATCACCAATGATGTTCCAGAGCGTGCCAGTGTTATTCGCGTGATGATGATGGAGCTCAACCGAATCTCCTCACATATGGTCGCACTCGGTACTGGCGCGCTCGAGCTTGGGGCAATCACCCCAATGTTCTTTGCCTTCCGTGAGCGCGAAATTGTTTTAGATCTCTTCGAAATGATCTCTGGTTTACGTATGAATATGGCCTATATCCGCCCAGGTGGCGTCCAACAGGATTTACCAGATGGTGCAATCCCTAAGATTCGTGAGGCTGTAGCGCAGATGCGCAAAAACTTTAAAGACAACACAACGCTTCTTGTCGGCAACTCGATTTGGCTTAAACGAACACAGGGCATTGGTTATTTAGATTTGGCTGGTGCAACAACGCTTGGTATTACAGGGCCAGTACTTCGCTCAACCGGTCTGCCATGGGATCTGCGCAAAGTACAGCCATATTGCGGTTATGAAAACTATAACTTCGATGTCATCACCGCTGATACATGCGATGTGTATGGCCGTTTCTTAATTCGCATGAACGAGCTCGAGCAGTCCTTGCGAATTATTGAGCAGGCCTTGGATAAGTTGGAAAAACTTCAAGGAGCACCAGTCATGGTTGCCGATAAGAAGATTGCATGGCCAGCGCAGTTAGCACTTGGTGGCGATGGCCTTGGTAACTCCCTTAACCATATCCGCGAAATTATGGGTACTTCAATGGAGTCATTGATCCACCACTTTAAATTAGTTACTGAAGGCTTTAAGGTTCCAGCTGGTCAGGTATATGCAGCCGTTGAATCTGCTCGTGGAGAGCTCGGTGCACATGTGGTCTCTGATGGCGGAACACGTCCGTATCGAATGCACTTTCGTGAGCCATCTTTTAATAATCTCCAGGCAACATCTGCCATGAGTGAGGGCGGAATGATCGCCGACATTATCGGCGCAGTAGCATCTATCGATCCTGTGATGGGAGGTGTTGACCGCTAATGGCTTACTCCAGTGAAGATCTTGCAACTATGGATTCAATCATCAAACGCTATCCGCGCTCTCGCTCTGCAATCATGCCGCTATTACACTTTGTACAATCCCGAATCGGTTTTGTAAATGGCGAGGGAATTGAACTCATCGCACAACTCTTAACTCTTGAAGCGGCAGAGGTTTCAGCCGTTGCCACTTTTTATACTCAGTACAAGCGCACCCCAGTTGGCGAATACCACGTCGGTGTATGCACCAATACGCTCTGCGCGGTCATGGGCGGAGATGCGATATTTGCAGGGCTTAAAGAGCATCTGGGCGTAGAGAACGACGGGGTTACCGCCGATGGCAAAGTCTCACTCGAACATATCGAATGTAACGCTGCATGTGATTACGCCCCTGTTGTTATGGCTAACTGGGAGTTCTACGACAACCAGACAGTAGAGTCGGCAAAAGATTTAGTTGATTCGATGCGCAGTGGTAATCCAAAGCCACCCACACGTGGTCCAGATACTTTAGTTACATGGAAAGAGGTATCTGCAGTACTTGCAGGAATCAATGATGGAAAAGCCAATGAAGGCCTGCAAGCAGGCGCGCCAACACTCCTTGGTTTAAAGATTTCGAAAGAGGGTAAGTGATGACAAAGCTAGTCCCTGTACTTTCAGCGCATTGGGATGAAAAAGACTCTTTCACTATCGAGGCCTATACACGCCACGGTGGATACAAAGCCTCACAAAAAGCCTTAGCAATGGATCCAGATGCTGTTATTCAATTAGTTAAAGACTCTGGTTTACGCGGTCGTGGCGGTGCGGGCTTTCCAACTGGAATGAAGTGGGGATTTATTCCCCAAGGTGATAATAAAGAGCACTACTTAGTAGTTAATGCCGATGAATCCGAGCCAGGCACATGTAAAGACACTCCTTTAATGATGGCAAACCCACACGTATTAATTGAGGGCTGCATCATCGCCGCACATGCAATCCGTGCAAAGCATGCCTTTATCTATATTCGTGGTGAAGTAACACATGTTGTGCGCCGGGTTAATCAAGCCATTGAAGATGCATATAAGGCAGGACATCTTGGTAATGGCATCGAGATTGTTTTACATGTCGGTGCTGGTGCATATATCTGTGGTGAAGAGACGGCGCTCTTAGACTCACTCGAAGGCTTCCGTGGTCAACCCCGTCTGCGTCCGCCATTCCCAGCAATCGCTGGTTTGTATGCGATGCCAACAGTTGTGAACAACGTCGAATCTATTGCATCAGTTCCAGCGATTATTTTAAATGGTGCTGAGTGGTATCAATCAATGGGCACTGAAAAGAGCAAGGGAACAACGCTCTATTCGCTATCGGGCCACGTTAAAAACCCTGGCCAGTTTGAGGCACCCCTTGGAATAACTCTGCGCGAGCTGCTAGAGCTTGCAGGTGGTGTCCGTGAGGGTCATCGCTTAAAGTTTTGGACTCCTGGTGGCTCATCGACTCCGATATTTACCGATGCACATTTAGATATCCCTCTAGATTATGAGGGCGTTGCAGCAGCTGGATCCATGCTTGGCACAAAGGCACTACAGATCTTTGATGAGACAACTTCGATTATTCGCGCCGTACTGCGCTGGACCGAATTTTATAAGCACGAGTCCTGCGGCAAGTGCACACCTTGTCGTGAAGGCACATGGTGGTTAGTACAAATTCTGCGTGATCTAGATGCAGGAATCGGCACAGAAGAAGATCTCAATAAGCTACTCGATATCTGTGACAATATTGCCGGACGCTCATTTTGCGCACTAGCCGACGGCGCAGTTGCACCGATCATCTCTTCACTTAAATATTTCCGTCAAGAGTATCTAGACCAACTAGCAAATAAGGGCCCACTCTTTGATCCAATGGACTCAACATTATTTGTATCTGCAAAGGCCGGTGCATAAGTGACTACTTCTGAGATCGTTGACATGATTACCGTCGTCATCGATGGTTTTGAAGTAAGCGTTCCAAAGGGAACACTAGTTATTCGCGCAGCAGAACAACTTGGAATTCAGATTCCACGTTTTTGTGATCATCCACTACTTGATCCAGTGGGTGCATGTCGTCAATGTTTAGTTGATATCGAAATCAATGGTCGTGCATTTCCAAAGCCACAGGCATCATGCACAATTCCAGTGGAGCCAGGAATGATTGTAAAAACTCAACTAACATCGCAAGTTGCCGATAAAGCGCAAAAAGGTGTGATGGAGCTTCTGCTCATCAACCACCCACTGGACTGTCCAGTCTGCGATAAGGGTGGAGAGTGTCCACTACAAAACCAGGCGATGAGCAACGGTCAAGAACAGAGTCGCTTTCAGGGTGTGAAGCGCACCTTTGAAAAGCCAATCAATATCTCATCGCAGGTCTTACTTGATCGCGAACGCTGTGTTTTATGCGCGCGCTGTACTCGTTTTTCCGAACAAATCGCCAGCGATCCTTTTATCACTCTCAACGAACGTGGGGCGCTACAACAAGTTGGTATTTACGAGAAGCAACCCTTCAAATCATATTTCTCTGGCAATACCGTTCAGATCTGTCCAGTCGGTGCTTTAACCGGTGCCTCATATCGCTTCCGTGCACGTCCATTTGATTTAGTGTCAACGCCATCTGCCTGCGAGCACTGTGCATCGGGCTGCGATATGCGCACCGATGTCCGTCGCGGTAAAACACTGCGCCGTCTTGCCGGTGATGATGCATCGGTGAACGAGGAGTGGAACTGCGATAAGGGACGTTGGGCATTTAAATATGTCACGGCCATTGACCGCCTCACTCACCCACTTGTGCGAAATGATGCAGGTGTTCTAGTCCAGGCATCATGGCCAGAGGCATTGGCAGCTGCAGCTAAGGGATTGAAAGAAAACACATCTGCAGTATTAGTTGGGGGCCGTGCAACGTATGAAGATGCTTATGGTTACAGCAAGTTTGCCCGTGTCGCACTTGGCACCAACGATATTGATTTCCGTTCACGGATTTCATCCGATGAAGAGCGCGAATTTTTAGCAGCCCGTGTAGTTGGCTCAACAACTACATATCGCGATATTGACCGCGCTGATCATGTCTTGTTAGTCGGCTTTGAACCCGAGGAAGAGTCACCAATAGTTTTCTTGCGTATAAATAAGCAGTTCCGCAAGCGCGCATTAAAAGTTACGGCAGTTGCTAGCAAGCTTTCAATCGGTGTAGATAAGCTCAAAGGTGAGTTTGTAAAGGTTGCACCAGGTCAAGAAGCGGCAGCGATTGCAGCCCAAGCGTTGAGTGCCAAATCAATAATTCTCGTCGGAGAGCGTGCATCTGAGAGCGCAGGTGCATTAACTGCAGTTGCCGCGTTAGCAGATTCAACGGGTGCAAAGATCGCCTGGATTCCGCGCCGGGCAGGTGAGCGCGGAGCAATCGAGGCCGGAGCGATCGGTAACTTATTGCCAGGTGGGCGTCCAGTTGCAGATGCATCGGCCCGCGTGGATATCGCTGCATTGTGGGGCACATCTGCCCTTCCATCACATATTGGTCGCAGCAGTGATGAGATTTTTGCAGCCGTTAATTCAGGTGCCATAGGAGCATTGCTAGTTGGTGGTGTAGATCCACTCGATGGCAGTAATAGCAAAGCAGCCTTGGCAGCACTGGATGCAGCATTTGTGGTCTGCCTTGAAATCGCACCAAGTGAGGTCACAATGCGCGCAGATGTTGTTCTGCCAGTTGCGGCGATTACTGAAAAGAGTGGATCGTTTTTAAACTGGGAGGGACGAGCACGTTCATTTGATGCCGCAGTCCACGACTCACTCAACCGCAGTGATCTGCGAATTCTTTCAATGGTTGCCGAAGAGATGGGTGCGCCATTTAAGCTAAGCACTGTGAGCGCTGCAGCAAAAGAGATTGCATCTCTTGGTGTCTGGGAAGGTGCACGCGCATCAATGAAGGCAGTGAGTGCAGGAAAGGCTCCAACATTAAGTGGTGATCAATTTATTCTTAACTCGTGGCGTCGATTACTAGATCTTGGAACTCTACAAAAAGGCGAAGAAAATCTAGCTGGTACTGCCCGCCCAACTATCGCCGTCATATCTCCAAAGCGTGCGCAGGCAATGGGTGTGGCAGATGGAGATTTATTAAAGATTTCAAACGCCCTAGGCTCTGTAACTTTGCCCGCATTAGTTGAAGATATTCATGACGATGCCGTCTGGGCACCACGTAATTCACGCGGATCTCAATTACTCATAAACCTCGGTGTTGGACATGGCGCAGTAGTTACGGTGGTGAAGATATGACAACTGCAGAGTTAATCGGAGCCGATCCAGGTTGGCTAATTACCGTTAAGGCCTTACTCGTCTTTATCTTTTGTGTAGTTCTGACACTTCTTTCGGTATGGGGAGAGCGCCGCTTAGTCGGTCGTATGCAACAGCGCCCAGGACCTAACCGTGTTGGTCCATTTGGATTAATACAAGCGCTAGCCGATGGAGTAAAACTGGCACTTAAAGAGGACATCATTCCGGCAGCTGCCGACAAAGTAGTCTTTGTTTTAGCTCCAATTATTAGTGCTACAACCTGCTTTATGTCCTTTGCAGTTATTCCAATAACAGGCCCAGTAACTTTGTTTGGTCAAAAGACTGCAATGCAGTTAACCGATCTTCCAATCGGTGTTCTCTATGTTCTGGCAATCGCATCGATTGGTGTCTACGGAATCATCTTGGCCGGATGGTCATCGGGCTCTACCTATCCACTTCTCGGTGGTCTGCGCTCTAGCGCACAGGTTATTTCCTATGAAATTGCAATGGGGCTCTCACTTGTCGCCGTATTTATCTATGCAGGCTCGATGTCAACATCAGATATTGTCGCCGCCCAATCAAAGACGTGGTACGCCGTGGTCCTATTCCCGTCCTTTGTTATCTTTGCAATATCTATGGTTGGTGAGACAAATCGTGCGCCATTTGATTTAGCTGAAGCCGAAGGCGAGCTCGTCGGTGGTTTCCATACCGAGTATTCATCTCTTAAGTTTGCATTATTTTTCTTAGCTGAATACGTCAACATCATCTCTGTCTCAGCCCTTGCAACAACTCTCTTCCTCGGTGGTTATCACGCACCACCGTTCTTGGGCTTTACGGAAAACTGGCTGGGTGGTTGGTTTACGGCAATCTGGTTCTTCTCCAAGGTTTTAGTCTTCTTCTTCGTATTTGTTTGGCTACGCGGAACCCTGCCACGTCTTCGCTATGACCAGTTCATGCAGTTCGGCTGGAAGATTTTAATTCCAGTTTCAATCGTATGGATCTTAATTGTTGCAACACTGCGACTACTTTCCATGCAAGGTGCACCACGTTTAGTCGTTATCGGATTCGCAAGCTTTGTAGTTCTACTTATTATGTTGGTCAATATCGGCTTTGAGAAGGCTAAGAAGAAGAAGGAAGAGGCGGTTTTCGACGAAGGGCCAGCACCAAGCTTTGCAGTCCCAGCTTTGCCGATTAAGAAGGAGAGCGACCATGTCTGAAATCGAAGCTTTTAAAAATAATGAGTTAGATCTGAAAAAAGTTGAGTTCGAACAGGTGGATCAACCAGGCTCCGTCGGATTACTAGGTCATGCAAAGGGCTTCTGGGTTACTTTCTCGACGATCTTTAAGAAGCCAGAAACCGTTGAATATCCCGAGGTTAAAGCGCCAACACAGGAGCGATTCCATGGCCGCCATCAGTTAAACCGCCACCCAGATGGCCTAGAAAAATGTATTGGCTGCGAACTCTGTGCTTGGGCCTGTCCTGCCGATGCGATCTATGTAGAAGGTGCCGATAACACTGATGAGCATCGCATGTCACCAGGTGAGCGCTACGGCAAGGTCTACCAAATTAATTATCTACGCTGCGTTTTCTGCGGACTATGTATCGAAGCCTGCCCAACGCGTGCGCTAACGATGACAAATGAGTACGAACTCGCCGATGATTCACGCGAAAAACTAATCTTTGAAAAAGATGACTTACTTGGACCATTACGTGCTGGCATGTTGATGCCGCCACATCCGATGTATCCAGATATGGATGATAAGAATTACTACAAAGGTGATGTTACCCAGTCTCACCCATCACAGGACGTAAAATAAATGAACGAGTTAGCTCTGCAAGTTGGTCAGACGGCATCCCCTGAAGCGATGCTTTTCTGGATTCTTGCACCGCTAACTCTTGCAGCGGCCCTTGGAATGCTTCTTGTTAAAAAAGCAGTTCATTCGGCAATCTTGATGGCATTTGTTATGGTTGCACTTGCAGTTTTCTATATTGCACAGGGTGCTCCTTTTCTTGGAATCGTACAGATCGTTGTTTACACGGGAGCGGTCATGATGCTCTTTCTCTTTATCCTTATGTTGGTGGGTGTTGATTCATCTGACTCGCTGACAGAGACAATCCGTGGTCTTCGCCCAATTGCAATTACTGCCGCCCTTGGTTTTGGTGGGCTGATGGTTTCGCTACTAGGCCGTGCGACATTAGGCCGCGGCGCAGTTGGAGTAGAAGGGGTAAATGCAAACGGCAACGTAGAGGGAATTGCACAGCTTTTATTTTCAACTTTTGTCTGGCCCTTTGAAGTTGTATCCGCACTGCTAATAACTGCAGCCCTTGGCGCAATGGTTTTAGCTCATCACCAACGGATTCAAGAGCGCCCAACTCAGCGCCAACTTTCTATTAATAGGTTTCGAGGAGATTCTTTGGCAACGGCCGCTGGTCTTCCAGCTCCAGGTGTCTTTGCACGACATAACGCCGTCGATGTTCCAGCGCTTTTGCCAGATGGCACAGCAGCTGCCGCCTCGATCAATGCCAGCTTAAAGGCACGCGGAGATGTCTTAGATTCATCGCGCTTTGAACTCGGCACGGTCGATACAAGTATTGAGGAGGAGAAATAGATGAATGCCGCTAACTATCTCTATCTCTCCGCACTTCTCTTTACTATCGGTGCAGTCGGCGTAGTTCTTCGCCGCAATGCAATCGTCGTATTCATGTGTGTCGAGCTCATGCTCAATGCTGCAAATCTCTCGTTTGTAACTTTCTCTCGCATCAACGGAGATCTCAACGGCCAGGTGGTTGCCTTCTTTACGATGGTCGTTGCCGCTTGCGAAGTTGTAGTCGGCTTAGCCATTATCGTGACGATTTATCGCTCACGCCGATCAGCATCTGTCGATGATGCTAGTTTGTTGAAGCGATAGCCATGATGAGTTCAAACAGCCTGGTTTATCTCATTGCACTGCCACTTGCTGGCGCTGTAATTTTATTATTATCAGGACGCCGCAGCGACAAATGGGGACACTTACTTGCAACGGCGCTTTCAGCATCTTCATTCTTTGTAGGGCTCTATCAACTCTCATTAATGTTGGGCCGCCCAAGTGAGCAGCGCCCCGTTAGCCAGAAACTCTTTGAATGGATTTCGGTTGGCACTTTCAATATCGATGCAGGCTTATTGCTGGATCAGCTGTCTATCTGCTTTGTTCTTTTGATTACAGGCGTTGGCACGCTCATTCATATCTATTCAATCTCGTATATGTCACATGACCCAGATCGCCGCCGATTCTTTGCATTTTTAAATCTCTTTATCGCCGCAATGCTCTTACTTGTCTTGGGCGATAGTTATCTCAATCTTTATGTTGGCTGGGAGGGCGTAGGTCTTGCCTCCTATCTCTTAATCGGTTTCTGGAACCACAAGCCTGCATATGCAACGGCCTCTAAAAAAGCATTTATCATGAACCGCGTTGGTGACATGGGGCTCTCTTTTGCCATCATGATCGCATTTGCAACGATGGGCACTGTCTCATTTACCGGTGTAAAGGCGGCCGCTGAGCAGACATCAACTGCTGCCCTCACCGGTATCGGCATTATGTTGTTAGTTGCAGCAACTGGAAAATCTGCACAATTCCCGCTACAGGCATGGCTTGGCGATGCGATGGCGGGCCCTACTCCGGTCTCAGCCCTGATCCACGCCGCGACGATGGTTACCGCGGGGGTCTATCTCATTACTCGCTCTAACTTCATCTTTGATGCCGCTCCTACCGCCCAGCTTTTGGTTGTCATCGTCGGTGCAATTACTTTGATGTTTGGTGCCTTAATCGGTACAGCCAAAGATGATATTAAAAAAGCCCTTGCAGCATCGACGATGTCGCAAATCGGTTACATGATTTTGGGCGCAGGTCTTGGTCCAGTTGGTTATGCCTTTGCAATCATGCACTTGCTCACACATGGTTTCTTTAAAGCTGGAATGTTCCTTGGAGCAGGATCAGTTATGCATGGAATGAACGATGAGGTAAATATGCGCAAATATGGCGCGCTGCGTAAGTTCATGCCAATTACCTTTGTAACATTTGGGCTTGGCTACTTAGCGATCTTAGGCGTTCCACCATTTGCCGGCTTTTATTCAAAAGATATGATTATTGAAACTGCATTTAACTCTGGTGGTATTAAAGGAATCATTCTCGGATCAGTCACATTATTGGGTGCAGGCATTACTGCTTTTTATATGACACGAGTAATGATCCTTACATTTACCGGTACTTCTCGCTGGGATGAAGAGGCACATCCCCATGAATCCCCATGGTTAATGTGGTTGCCTATGGCCATCCTTGCCGTTGGCTCAGTTACATCGGGTTACTTATTAAGTCATGGGAATGCACTTGTTAACTGGCTATCACCGCTATTTGAAAGCCATGGTGAACATGAAGAGCTTCTCTCACCAATAGTTGTCTCAACACTTGCCTTAGCGATGGTAGCTATTGGTGTCGCTGTTGCATTTGTGAAGTACTCACGGAATGAAGTTGAAGCTGTGGCACCTACTGATGTTTCAATCTTTACAATAATTGCCCGCCAAGATTTAATGCAGGATCGCTTCAATGAGGCCGTCTTTATGCGTCCAGGTCAGGTGTTAACCGATGTATTGGTCAAGACTGATGAGGCGATAATCGATGGGGCTGTGCGAGGCGTGGGACGGGCAGCTCTTGGTTCAGGAGCATCCCTGCGTGGGCTTCAGAACGGCTTTGTGCGCAGTTATGCCGCATTAATTTTCATTGGCGCACTCGCACTCATTGCTGCTATCTGGGTGGTGGTTCAATAATGATCTGGTTAACACTCTTGATGGTTTTGCCACTTGCTGGTTCAGTTGTAGTTGTAGCCCTTCCAAAGACGAGAGAGAAGTTAGTAAAGCAAGTTGCCCTTGCAACAACTCTCATTGTTATGGCCGCCACGATTGCGATGGCTACTACTTTTCAACGAGATAACGTTGAGCTTCAATTTGTTGAGAAATACTCTTGGATTCCATCCTTTGGAATCAACTACGCATTGGGTATCGATGGCCTTGCATTAGTCCTTATCTTAATGTCAACGATTCTTGCCCCAGTTGTAGTTCTTGCCGGTTGGAATGAATCTCACGGTGGACGCTGGAGCGTTAAGACCTTCTACATTCTTATTCTTGTTTTAGAGACAATGATGATAGGTGTCTTTGCAGCAACTGATGTATTCCTCTTTTATGTGATCTTTGAAGCTATGTTGATCCCGGTCTACTTTCTTATTGGGGGATATGGAACGGGTGAGCGATCAGCGGCAGCGGTAAAATTTTTGATTTATAGCCTCTTCGGTGGCTTACTCATGTTGGCTTCAATCATTGCACTCTATGTAATGTCAGGGGCACAGGGTGGACACACATTTGATTTAGTCGCACTCTCCAAGCTAGAGATGAGCTCAACCACACAGAATCTTTTGTTCTTAGGATTCTTTATCGCCTTTGCGATCAAAGCTCCCTTATGGCCACTTCATACCTGGCTACCCGATGCCGCCGAATCAGCTACACCAGGAACTTCGGTACTGCTCCTAGGTGTCTTAGACAAGGTCGGAACCTTTGGAATGATTCGCTACTGCCTTACTCTATTTCCAGAGGCCAGCAAGACGTTTACACCGCTGATTTTGGTCTTAGCGGTAATTTCAATTGTTTACGGAGCAGTCCTTGCAATTGGCCAGCGCGATTTAAAGCGTCTGATCGCCTTTACATCGATATCTCACTTCGGCTTCATCACAATGGGAATCTTTGCCATGACCTCTCAAGGCCATAGCGGAGCAGCGTTATATATGTTTAATCACGCCTTCTCTACCGCGGCCTTGTTCTTAGTTGGAGGCTGGATGATCTCTAGGCGTGGATCCTCAACAATCGCCGACTTTGGTGGTCTACAGCGCGTTACACCTGTAATGGCATGGATGTTCTTCCTTGCTGGAATGTCATCGCTTGCACTTCCTGGACTATCGAGCTTCGTAAGCGAGTTTTTAGTTCTTGTCGGTACCTTCACGCGTTATCCAGTACATGCCGTGATAGCAACATTTGGAATAGTTTTAGCAGCGCTATACATTTTAATTCCAGTTCAAAAGGCGCTCCATGGACCAACTACACCAGGAAATGAAAACCTGAGTGATTTAAATCTTCGTGAGAAAATCTCTATCGCACCTGTAATTGCAATTATCGTCGTTCTTGGTTTCTATCCATCACCACTGCTCAAGGTCATCAATCCAGCGGCCTCACACGTCATCGCTCAACTGGGCTTTAGCGATCCTCTACCAACGAGTGGGAGCAAATAAATGGGTTTCACTTCGCCAGTACTTAACTACACACTGCTTTCACCAATTTTAATTCTCCTTGCTGGAGCTTTAATCGGTGTATTAGTAGAAGCCTTTGTATCCAAAGCACTGCGCTCGATTACACAGTTAACCTTAACAATCGGCACACTTGTTTTATCTCTTGCTCAAGTATGGAAAATCCGCAACGCCCAATCTACGACCGCTGCGATGGGATCGGTAGTAATCGATGGCCCAGCTATTTTATTGCAGGCCACCATTCTTATTATTGCAATCATCTCAGTCTTTGTTATTGCCGATACGGATCACTTCACCGCCCTTGCCGCAGCTCTGCCAGGCTCAGATGAAGAGCGCCATGCCGTACAAACAGGAAATCAAGTAACTGAGGTCTACCCACTCACACTCTTTGCAATCTCAGGAATGATGTTGTTCCCAGTTTCAAGTGATTTGATTACTTTATTTGTGGCCCTTGAAATGCTATCGCTGCCGCTCTACTTGATGGCAGGCCTTTCACGTCGGCGCCGTTTGGCATCCCAAGAGGCGGCCCTTAAATACTTCCTACTCGGCGCCTTTTCCTCAGCATTTTTCCTCTTTGGAATGGCCTATTTATACGGGTACTCAGCCTCAGTCACATTTGCCGGAATCCGCGAATCAGTAGTTGGGGGCAGTGGTAACGATGTACTGCTTCTGATCGGCATCGCATTTGTTTCGATTGGCCTGCTCTTTAAAGTTGGCGCAGTTCCTTTCCATGCATGGTCACCCGATGTCTATCAAGGTGCACCAACACCAATCACTGGATTTATGGCGGCAGCTACAAAGGTTGCAGCATTTGGTGCAATGCTTCGTATCTACTACACCGTCTTTGCCAATGCACAGTGGTCTTGGTCGCCGCTACTTTCGGCAATAGCGATTATCACCATGCTCTTTGGTTCATTCGTTGCAATAGCCCAGCGAGATGTGAAGCGCATGCTTGCTTACTCATCAATTGCACATGCTGGCTTTTTACTCGCAGGTGTTATTGCGCTAAATAAGGCAGGGCTAGATGCCTCAATCTTTTACTTATTTGCCTATGGCGTTGCAACCGTTGGTGCATTTGCAATCGTGACATTGGTGCGTGATGCAAACGGAGAAGTTACCGACTTAAATCGTTGGAAGGGCTTAGGTAAGCGCTCTCCATGGATCGCCGCCACATTTGCAGGATTCTTATTAGCCTTTGCTGGAATCCCTTTAACAAGTGGTTTCATTGGAAAGTTTTCAATCTTTTCTGCTGCATATGAAAACGGTGCAAAAGGCGTTGTAATCGCTGGCGTACTTTCAAGTGCCATTGCCGCTTTTTTCTATATACGAGTAATCGTTCTGATGTTCTTCACCGACCCAGTCCAAGATGGTACAAGTGTTGAGATTCCATCATCACTTACACGGATTGCAATCATCTTTTCAATTTTTCTCACCTTTGCACTGGGCATTTATCCAACCCCACTCCTTGATTTCATAACAAGCCTCGCAACCTTTATCCGCTAATGTCATCATTTGGCATTCCCAACGTCGCACCTGCACTTGAAGCCACTCTCGTGGCTCAGATGGCGCAGGTCGAAGCTCTGCTCTTGAGCCACACACGAAGTGACTATCCCTTTGTTGATGAGACTGCGCACCACCTTGTTGCAGCCGGTGGTAAGCGTCTTCGCCCCTTATTAACTCTATTAACAGCTCAGTTTGGTGACCCTACGGGCCAAGGTGTTATCGCAGCGGCCGTTGCCTGCGAGATTACCCATATAGCAACGCTCTATCACGATGACGTGATGGATGAGGCGCCACTTCGCCGTGGGGTCGAAAGTGCAAATCTTCGATGGGGTAACACCATTGCAATCTTGACTGGTGATTTTCTCTTTGCAAAATCCTCTGACCTCTTAGCCGATCTTGGCCCTGCAGCGGTTCGTTTACAGGCACGTACTTTTGAGCGCCTTGTTATTGGTCAGATCATGGAGACACAGGGGCCAAATCCCGGTCAAGATCCACTTGATTATTATTTAAAGGTTGTGGCCGATAAAACAGGTTCGTTAATCGCCGCTAGCGCTCGCTATGGCGCAATGATTTCAGGTGCACCAGTCGAGATTATGGATACCGTCACTAAATTTGGTGAAAAAATTGGTATTGCTTTTCAATTAGCCGATGATGTTATCGATATTGCGAGTGAATCAAGTCAATCAGGCAAGACACCTGGTACTGATTTACGTGAAGGTGTGCCAACGCTTGTGACATTAAATGTTATGAAATCTATAGATTCGGCCGATCGCGAGTTACAGCAGTTGCTATCGGGGCCCATTGATGATGAATCAACTGTGGCGCAAGTTTTAGAGGAGCTTCGCAACCACAAAGCGCTGGATGAATCACGTGAACAACTGCACAATGTTGCAAAAGAGGCACGTCTTGCACTTGGGCCCTTACCCGTCAGTGATGCAACTGGTGCCTTGATGTCGCTATGCGACGCCGTTATCGACCGTTCTGCTTGATTTAAGCAAATCTAGAGCCAGTACGCTCAGTGCCACCCAGATAATAACGAAACCAGCCCATCTTGCAGCAGACATATATTCATCGCGGATCCACACACCAATGCAAAAAGT